>Ga0209062_1000476_pt1 | contig 120087 bp, 110 predicted proteins | sample Coa_R2_2_FD_187158 | JGI IMG/M metagenome (GOLD analysis project Ga0209062, IMG submission 187158) | Surface soil microbial communities from Centralia Pennsylvania, which are recovering from an underground coalmine fire - Coalmine... | ecosystem: Environmental > Terrestrial > Soil >... | reverse complement strand
AGTTCGCTCGTTCGGTCCTCCGCCACATCCGCGTAACCTCAAAACAAGAACTCAAGGAACGCATCATGGCTGGTATAAAGCTCGCCAACCGCCACCCCGTCATCCACACTTGGTCCTATAAGCTCGCGGATGTCGCCTGATATGATTCGAACTTCGGAAACGATGACCTAGGTATGCGGCGGCTGGCGCGTCTCATGCAATTCTGTATGCAAACCGCCCGTCTCGGGCCGATGCTCTCTAAGTCGTATTGATCTGATCCTGCAAGCCATTGCGGTCGCCTCGGCGGAGTATTTGGCTGGCCCGCCGAAAACGATGATTATGAAACCAGCTTGGCGCGCAGTCGCGCGAACTCCTGATCGGTGATCGATCCCGATTTTTTGAGACGGTCAAGCTTCTCGATCTCGTCGGCCGCGCTGAAGCCGACCACGCGGCGCAACTCATCACGCGCCTGTTGCGCCTGCTGGCTGCTTCGCTCCGCCATCCCCCTCGACTGCGTGATCAGGTACGCGAATATTGCAAGATAGGGGAATATGATCAGGGCGATCACCCACAGCGCCTTGCCCCAGCCGGATATGTCGTGACGCCGGAACAGGTCGCCGATCACGATGATGAGGAGCCAGAACCACAGGACGAACATGAATATCGCGAACGCGTCGGCCAGGAAATTGCGGAACGTGAAGCCTTCCGAGAGGAAGAACATCGCGATCTCTCCTTTCTTCCTTTACTGGGCAGATCGATTGCGGGCGTCGCGTGCCGCCTGAGCATTTTTTGTCGCTTGCGATACGCTGCCGATTTTTGCGGGAGGAACCCGGGTGCGTCGCCGCCTGCTCGGCAGCGGATGCATCCCTTCACGGGGTGTGTCTCCGGACTGCGGGCGAGGAGGAAACTCAGCCGCGCGGCGCATGGCGAGAGCGCGGCGCGCGGCTTCGATATGGGCGGTCCGCGCCTCCAGCTTCTCCATGCGCTGGATCTCCCTGTTCACGCGTTTCAAGGCCGCGGCGAATACCTGCTTTCGCTGCAGGGGATGCTCGGCTGTGCCAGGAAGACTTTGTCCTCTCGGTGGCCCTTTGCCACGCGCTTCAAGCCGCTTTGCGCGCGCCAGTGTGCTCTCCTTGTCGCGCATCTCGCGCAGGTCCCGGCGTAAAGCCTTGAGGTCATCAAGGCCGGCCCCATAAATCTCAGGATGATGACTGCGCAAAATGACCCCGTGCTCGTCATAGCTGAGAATGCTGCGCTCGAACTTGCAGGGTATGGACATGAATTACCCTCCTGGCTTCGCCGAACAGCTGCTCCGTGGTCTTGTGTGGTGCTCCTTCCTACGGGTCACGAATTCCTTACGCATGGCAGTGGTTGCAGTACGGTCGCATCATCGGCCAGGCAAGGATCAAAAGGGAGTAACCCAGAGGGCTACTGAAGCGCTCCCCGGATGTGAAGGCCCTGGTGACCCGCGGGTCCATCTCTGTCGGCAGCGATGCATTGCCGGGGCAAGGCCGGCAATGCGCTGACTGGATCAACCGAGGGGCAAGCTTGGCGCTGGGCGTTGCAGGACTGGACCCTGTGCCACGTCGGAGCGCCTCGCGGCGCCAAGTCTGGCTCCCGGCTCCCACCCGGGTAGCCGGCCGAGATGCGCGCTGCGAAAAGTTGAAAAATCGGACCTGCCGGGTTACCTAGACACCGGAACGGCGGGCATAGCCGTTTCCCCGAGGCTGGGCGGAAGGCAGAAATGTCGGCTTTGCCTAAGTCTCTGAAATTGCCCGGCGGCGGAGTAGCTCAGTTGGTTAGAGCAGCGGAATCATAATCCGTGTGTCGGCGGTTCAAATCCGTCCTCCGCTACCATCTCCGATCACAAGCGCCGCAAGCTTTCTTCGCCCAACAGGTCCAGTGCCACAGCGCCCGCGGACGGTCCCGCCGCGAGCTTCAAGATCCATGTCCCCAAACTCCGTGTTCCCCTCAAGATCCGCTGTTCCCAACAGTGAGCGCCCGGGCGCGACCGGAAGGACTTCTCCATATCAAGGTTGTGCAGTGCGCAGTCGCCAATTGAGCCGGGCCGCGGCCCAGCAGGCCGGACCGGCTAGGTGCTCGCTGCGCCCGAGCCGTTGCCGAACAGCTGCGGCATGTACTTCTCGCTTGCAGCCATCATCTGGCGACTGTTTTCGGCAAAAATTTCCATTTGCCGGTTCACACAGCCCTGGCAGGCGATTGCGGCATCAGGGATTGATTTGGCCTCCGCCAGCTTCGCGAAGAATTCGGAAGCAAGCGCGGTCTCCGCGTTGAAGCCCGAAACCCACTGGTGATTGAGCTCCTGCATCGCACCCAAAAAGCCCCTCTGCATGCCCATCATGGTCTCGATGGTCTTTTGTCCCATCGCGCTGAATTCCTGCGCGGTCCCTTGTTCCTGTGCCATCGTTCGCTCCTTTCTTCTGCGCTTCTCCCGAGGTCTTTACGTAATTATGGATCGCATGGACCTGCGTTGATGTAGGTCAATGCCTCGGCAATTTCCAGGCGACGTATTCCGTTCCAGGGCGCTGCTGAAATTGCGAGCACGTTCTGGGAGCACGCATGATGTTCGCGAGACCTCCTTTCTTGATGCACGCCAATGCGTGGCACTTTTCATGGGTGCCAGCGCCCGCAGCGGCGGTATTGGCGGGGCGCGCGCTGCACTTGGCTGAAACGAGCTCGAGCCATGCTGGAATAGGTCGATGGTGCGGATCGAGACGGAGCATTAAGATGACACGGCATTAGATCACGAGCAGGGACGGCGCTCCGATGGTTCCCGTATACCCGTGAGGGAGGCTCTTATGTGCGGTTCCAAGAAGCTTCGTGTAGGCGCTTCCATCTGCGCGATCGCCGCGTTGCTGGGGAGCCGGGCGGATGCGCAACAGCATCACGCCGGCGGGGGCGGCGGGGGAGGAGGAGGTGTAGGTGGTGGAATTTCCGGTGGATTCTCCCGCGGGATCGGCGGCGGTATTGGTGGCGGAGCTCCTGTCCCGATGCTGCGTGGACCGTCAACCAGCGGGGTGATCCCACGTGGCGATCTCGTGCCGCAGGTTTATTCGCACCAGTTCTACTCCTCGCCACGGGGCACGACGAATTTCCGGCATTTCGAGACGCAGAGGTTGGGCGGCGGAAATCAGACGTCGCAGCATATCCAAACCAACCGTCTGGCGTCGCAACCAAACAATCCGGCCGGCTCCCATCTTGCAAGCACTGACATCACCCAGAGCAACGGCCCGTTGACGCGATCGCTCAAGAATGGAGGAACGGCCTCTGCGTTGCGCAACAACACTTTCGCCTTTGCCAAGAGCCGCGACGCCGGCCTCCAAGCTTTGGCGGGCAGGACCTTCAAAGGCCAATTAGCCGAGCGGAACGAAAGGTTTTTCGACCACGACTGGTTCTGGCGCAACCGGCGTCCCATCATCGTGATCGGCTGGTTCGGTCCGGTGTTCTGGCCCTTCGCCTATTGGGACTTCATCGATTACACCTTCTGGCCCTTTGCATATGATGTGTTCTGGCTCTACGCCTATGACGATCTCTACCTCGGTCTGTTCGGCCCATACGCCTATGAGGGACCGTACTATTCCGACCCGCGACCGTCGCCGGCGACCCGGCGGCGCGCGGCAACCAATCCGGCGGTGACCGCAGCCGAGGTCTGTCGGGACCAGGTGTCGGCGCTCACAGCTTGGCCTATCGAACAGATCGCGCAGACCGTCCAGCCCGATGCCACGCAGCAGGCGGCTTTGGACGAGTTGAAGGATGCGACATCGAAATCCCTCGCGGATCTGCAGTCGGCCTGCCCCAATGATCTGCCGAGCACGCCGACCGGGCGGCTCGCCGCCATGCGCATGCGGGTAGAGGCGATGCTGCAAGCGGTCGCCGAAGTCCAGCCTGCGCTCGAGCATTTCTATGATCTCTTGAGCGACGAGCAGAAGGCCCGCTTCAATCCGATCACCCCCGAGGCCAAATCTTCGGCTTCGTCGCGTGCTGGCAATCGGTCGCCCGATCTCGCGCAAGTGTGCACCGGGCAGGTCGCAAAGCCGACCGGGATGCCGAGCGCCCGCATCGCGCGGGCACTCAATCCGAACCAGGCCCAGAAGGCCGCGCTGCAGGCGCTCGATGATGCGACAGTCAAAGCGGCGGACTACCTCAAGGCCAATTGCTCGGCCGAGGAAGCGCTGACGCCGCCCGGACGGGTCGCCGCCATGCAGCAGCGTCTCAACGCCATGCTCGAAGCCATCAAGATCGTGCAGCCGGCGCTGGAGGACTTCTACGGTTCGCTTACCGACGAGCAGAAGGCGCGCTTCAACCAACTCTCGGAGGCGCAGAGCTGAGGTGCCGGCGGGCGTTCGCCGCATGGGATTTGCATGAGCGAAACGAGCGCCGGCATCCTGATGTATCGCATGGTCGGCGCAGAACCGGAGCTGCTCCTGGTGCATCCCGGCGGGCCGTTCTGGGTAAAGCGGGACGAGGGCGCTTGGTCGATCCCCAAGGGGCTCTGCGCCGCCGGAGAAGATCCTTTGATGGCGGCGCGCCGAGAATTCGAGGAGGAGACCGGCTGCGCACCGCAAGGTCGCTTCATAGCGCTCGGCGAGTTCAAGCAGCCGCGGAAGATCATCTCGGCCTGGGCGGTGGAAGGCGACTTCGATCTCGCCGCCTTCAAGAGCAATCACTTCACATTGGAATGGCCGCCGCGCTCGGGCCGCCGTCAGGAATATCCCGAGGCCGACCGCGCAGCCTGGTTTCGTCCGCAAGAGGCGATGCGCAAGATCGTCAAAGGTCAAGCGCCGATCTTGGCGGCGCTGCTGCAGCGGTTGAGCAACCCGCTTACATGACCTTCGATACTTGCAAGAAGCCCTGTCGCTGAGCATTGGCGGCTGCGATCGCCTGATCGGAGCCGAGCACGACAATGCGGCCGGAAGCCGCCACTTCCGCCAGCACGTCAGCAAAGCTCCTGACGTCGGCCGCCGTGGTCGACAGAATCTCCTCGCGCATGACCTGTCGCGCCGCGTCCGTGTCACCGATCAGATAGCGTTGCATCGACGCAAAGCCCTTGGCGTCGGGGAGCCGATAGGTGTCGACTTCGCCGATCGTGCCGATGATGTTGCGGGAGAGCTCGGTTTCGTCGAGATTGCTGCCGCGCAGGAATTCGGCGGACCGATCGTAGATATCGAGCGTGGGGAGCAGGTTCGGGTCGCGATAAGAGACGAATGTGAACCCGCCGGAAAAGCGGTCGAACATGCATTGGCCCCCGTAGGCCCCGCCCTGAACGCGGACCTTCTCCCAGAGCCAGGTGGTCCGCAGATACCGGCGAACCACCAGGTTGGCGCCGCTCGGCTTGAGCCCAAGCTTGTAGAGATCGGCCCCCTTGCCGACATAGTTCACCTTGCTCGGGATGGTGAAGCCTTCACCGGAAGGACCAGCGGCGACCTGCCAGTCGGCTGATGCCGCCGCGGCACGCGGCAAGCTGCCGATCAGATCGCCGAGCCGCGGCTCGAGATCGCGCCAATGCGCGACTTCCGCGGTCACGTTGCAGAGCATGCTCGCGGTGTTGACCAGTGTTCGCCTGATCTGTTCGAGCGTCGCGGCGACGCCCTCCCAATTGGCTTCGAGATCGGCTGCGAGCTTGCGCAGGAAGAACAGGTAGCTCAGCCCGCTCATCTGCTCCTCAGCCCAATCGGCTTCGTGGAAGCTGGCGCGCAAACGCCGGTCCACATAGCCCGAGCCGGCCGGCACCAGCCGCGATTCGACCGCTGCCTTCTCCTCCAGCACCAGCTGTTGGAAGCGCTCGCGATTGTCGAGCCGTGCCTCAGTCAAGATATCGCGCAGGATCGCCAAGAGCTCGCCGGTCTGGTGCGGCAGCGCCTTGGCGCGCAGGCAGAACCAGGCTGCGCAACGCGCTGCCCCCGGCACTGTCGACGACCACCGCTGCGGCCAGATGCCGCCGGTCGAGCGGCCGATCCGCTGCGAGAGCCGCACGAAATCTTCCTCGCCCAAGCCAGTTTCGAGCAACGCGCGGCCGAACAGCGGCACATAGGGCAGGAGTGAAGGCGCAAGCGTATGCAGATCAAAACCGAGATCGAGATAGACCACGCCATTAGTGAACAGATCGTGGTAGAGCACCGGGGTGTCGCGCAAGCGCGTCACCTCGATCGGAATGGTCTTGTTCTGGCGCGGCAGGTCGGCGACCTTGAGCGTCGGAATGGTGGCCAATGCGTCGGGTGAGTCCGGCGTCTCCTGCGCACGTTTGAGCGCTTGTGTTCCGGCGATGACCGCCTCGATCTCGGCAGCATTCATGGCGGAGCGCGCTTGGGCGAGCCGCGCAGCCTCCTCCTCGGCCTCGCGCTCCGCCTGCGCTCGATCCGGCTGCAGGATCAGCACCGTGCGATGCGGATTGGCGACGAGATGGCGCTCGAGCAGCCCTTCGAAATAGCGATTGCCGGCGCCGGCGCGCGCTTTGACGGCGGCGAGCGGCACAGCAAATGCCAGCCAGGCCAGCGGATCGCGCCCGTGCAACCAGCCGCGCAGGGCCCGCAGCATGAACGCGATCCCACGTGGAAACGAACCGGTATTGTTCTCACGCAGGCTGAACTCGACCGTGTTCAGCGCGGCCTCTGTGGCCATCGGATCGATGCCCTGGCGCGCCAGGGTCCCGATAGTGTCGTTGATCAATCCCTCGACCTTGTCGGCGTCGCGCGTGTCGATGCCCTTGAGGCCGATCGAGAACATCGGCTGCCGCAGGTCCTCATCGAGCCCACCGCCGGCCAGGCCCTCGCCGAGGCCGGAATCGATCAACGCCTTATAGAGCGGCGAGGCCGGTGTGCCGATGAGAATGTGCTCCAGAATGCCGAGCGCAAGCGCAGTCTCCACGTCGCCGGGCTCGTCCAGCATCCAATTCACCGTGAGCATCGTCTCCTTGGCCGAGCCGTGCTCGTTGCTGCCGGCCGCGTAGGTGCGGGACAGCCGCTTCGGTGCCGTAAAGCGCGTTTGCAGCGGCACGGCGGCATCGACGGATATGCGCTGGAAGCCACCCAGATAGGCTTCGAGCAGGCGCAGGCGTTCGTCCGGATCGTCATCGCCGTAGAAGAAGAGCTTGGCGTTGGACGGATGGTACAGGCGCTGATGGAACGCCTTGAATTGCGCATAGGTCAAATCGGGGATGTGCCGCGGATCGCCGCCCGAATCGAGGCCGTAGGTGATGTCAGGATAAAGTGATCGCTGCGACAGCTCGCGCAGCATGCTCTCGGGCGAGGAATAATTGCCCTTCATCTCGTTGAAGACCACGCCCTTGTAGGTCATGGGCGCATCGGGCGCCTCGAGCTCATAGTGCCAGCCTTCCTGCTGGAAAATCTCCGGAGTGAGACGCGGGAAGAATACCGCGTCGAGATAGACGTCGATCAGATTGTAGAAATCTTGCGTGTTCTGGCTGGCCACCGGATAACAGGTCTTGTCCGGATAGGTCATGGCGTTGAGAAAGGTGTTGAGCGAGCTCTTCATCAGCTCCACGAACGGCTCCTTGACCGGGTATTTGGCGGAGCCGCACAGCACCGAATGCTCGAGAATATGCGCGACGCCCGTCGAATCCGTCGGCGGCGTGCGGAAATTGACGCCGAACACCTTGTTCTCGTCGTCGTTGATGAGCGACAAGAGCTCGGCGCCGGTGGCGGCATGCCGATAGAGACGCGCGGTCGCGTTGATCTCTCCGATCACCTGCTCGCGCAGCAGCTCAAATCCATGTGTGGTCGTCATCAAAGCCTCTTGCCCGGAATGTGTCATAGAGATTGGGTTGCACAGTGCAGTTCCGCAATCCCCATGGCAAGCGATCGGCGCACGGCGAATTTGCGGCATGTGCGCGCGCAGGTCGCCCGCCGGTGTCCGGGTGCCGAGGCTCACATCAGCTTGCAGCGACGCTGATCTACATCGTTCCGGGTTCGGCGGCCGGCCCCGACGCCTTGACGATCACCGGCGCGTTGGCCTCGAGCTTGTACTGTCCTTCCACCACCACCCGATCACCCGCCTCGAGCCCCGAGGTGATGATGGTCGCGTCCTCCGTGGTCGGCCCGAGCTCGACCGGCCGAACCACAACCGTGCTCTGCGGCGTCACATTCCACACGAACATTCCCTGCGGCCCCTGTTGGACCGCGGCGGCCGGCACCGTAATGGCGTTGCTGCGCATTTCCAGGAGCAGGCGGGCATTGACGAATTGGCCCGACCACAGGCGGTCGGCCGCGTTGGCGAAAACGGCCTTCAGGCGGAAGGTGGAGGTTGTCTGATCGACCGCATTGTCGATCGTCAGCAACTTGCCGGCATCGAGTGAGTGGCGACCGTCCTGGTCGAAGGCAGTCACCTCGACCGGGCCGCGCTGCATTGCGGCGAGCACCGCGTGAAGGGCGCGTGACGGCAGCGTGAACATGACCGCGGCCGGCTGCATCAGCACCAGGTTGGCGATCGGCCCCGGATCCTGGGCATGGACGAGGTTGCCGGGATCGACCAGCCGTACGCCCATGCGTCCATCGCTCGGCGCCGCGATCACGGTGCGATCGAGCTGGATTTGCGCGGTTTCGATCGCCGCATCGTCGCCCGCCATCGCGGCCGCGAGTTGATCGACCTTGCCTTGCTGCAGATCGAGGTTCTGCTGGGTGGCGAAGCTCTTGTCGGCGAGCGAGCGCAGGCGCGCCAGGTCCTTTTGAGCGGCGAGGAGCTGCGCCTGGTCCTCGCCCTTCTTGGCCCGAGCCTGATCGAGCGCCGCCTTGAACAGGCGCGGGTCGATGGTGGCGAGAATGTCGCCCTTGTTGACACGCTGCCCCTCGGCGAACCGCACGTCCTGCAGCTTGCCGTCGACCTCGCTGCGGATCGCAACGCTCATGGTGGGTTGTACGGTGCCGAGCCCGCTCAGATAAACCGGCACGTCGCGGCGCGCGGCCATAGTTACAGTGACCACCGGAGTATTCGGTCCGGCATCGCGCTGGCCGCGCTCTGCCTTGAAATTGAAATTCCAGTAAGCTGCGCCGCCGCCTGCGAGGATCAGCACCATCACTCCTGGCCAAATGGCCTGGCGCCAGCGCCTTTTGCCGACCTGCTCGTCCATCTTCGGTCACTCCAAGGCCCGCGGCAGCCGGGCCTCGGGCTCGATTTGGGCCGCTTCGACGCTATCCCGCCGAAAATTTGCGTGGTCCATACGCCGACGCAGACGCGAACGCCGCGTATCCGAAACTGTGATGGCTACATGTTTGTTGAGCTTGCCCGCCGACGGCACTTGCGCTGCCCGTTACCCTGGGGTTTCGGCACGCCCCGCCAGCAGCTCACGCGGCAACATACCACTTATCGGCGCAGAAGAAAGGGATCGGTGGGTCTCCTCGACCTGCAGCAGCAGCGAAACTTGTTGCTAAAGGTTTGTTGAAGAGCCGAGCCGGCTGGAAGAACTCCCGTGTGTCATCGCGGCGAGGAGGTGCTCAAATGGCTGATTGCAAGGAATCCGGGCCTCAATCATAATCTACAGGCCGCCGGGACCTGAAGTCCGACCCTCAACCAAGCTCTCACCACGAGCGGACACCCCCTGCAAATGTTCCCTGCCGCGCGCGGCTGCTGCGGATTCCGTAACCTGCAATTCCTTTGGATAGAGCCGCGACGGCCGCAATCCGTTTTGCCGGCCCAGGCAAGCCGTGCGCGCGCTGCTGCGCCCGGGAGCTATGCTTGACCGCGACCCTCGCCGAGATCGTGCACGCGCACCGCGCCAAAGCTCAGTCTCCTGTGGAGACAATCGAGCGGACATTTGCGCGTATCGCCGCCCATGCGGACCCGGCCTTGTTCGTCTCGCTACGTCCCCAAGCCGAGGTGGTGGCGGAAGCGCGCGCCTTGATGGCCATGGACGCAGCCGATCTTCCCCTCTACGGCGTGCCGATCGCCGTGAAGGACAATATCGACGTCAAAGGGCTGCCCACGACGGCAGCCTGCCCGGCGTTTGCTTACCAGCCGAGCGCGGATGCAACGGCGGTTGCTCGCCTCAAACGGGCCGGTGCCATCATCATCGGCAAGACGAACCTCGACCAATTCGCGACCGGCCTGGTCGGCGTGCGCTCGCCTTACGGCATCCCGCGCAATCCGTTCGACGCCAGGCTCATTCCGGGTGGTTCGAGCAGCGGCTCTGCGCTTGCGGTCGCGGCCGGCATTGTTCCGCTGGCGCTCGGCACCGACACGGCCGGATCAGGCCGCGTCCCCGCAGCGCTCGGCAACATCGTCGGATTGAAGCCGAGCCTCGGCCTCATCTCCACCGCCGGGGTCGTGCCCGCCTGCCGGACGCTTGATTGCGTGTCGGTATTCGCGCTGACCAGTGATGACGCCTTCTTAGCTCTCACCGTCATGGCCGGTGCGGATGCACAGGATCCCTATTCTCGGCCGCGTCCGCTCGGCCGTCTCGGCGCCATGCCGGCGAGCGTCCGCTTGGGCGTGCCGCCGGAGGGGCAACGCCTGTTCTTCGGCGACCAGCGCGCCGCGGACGCCTATGCGGATGCGATCGCGCGCTTCGCGGTTTTGGGGGCGACGATTGCTGAAATCGACATGGAGCCGTTCTACGAGACGGCGCGGCTTCTCTATCAAGGGCCCTGGGTGGCGGAACGCTATATCGCGGCGCGCGCCTTGATCGCATCGGCTCCGGAGGCCATGCATCCGGTTACGCGCGAGATCATTCTTTCGGGCGCGCGGCCGAGTGCGGCAGATACGTTTGCGGCGCTCTATCGGCTGGAGGGCCTGCGGCGCATGCGCGACCATGTCTTTGCGAGCGTCGATGCATTGCTGTTGCCGACTGTGCCGACGGTCTACACGATCGATGAGGTCCTCGCCGATCCGATCGAGCTCAACAGCCGGCTCGGCACCTACACCAATTTCGTCAATCTGCTCGAGCTGTGCGGTCTCGCGCTGCCGGCCGCTATGCATGCCGACGGCACGCCATTCGGTGTGACGCTGCTCGCCCCCGGCGGTCACGACGCACTGCTGGCCTCGATCGGACGCGTCTTTCATGCGGCGACCGGGCTCCAGCTTGGCGCACTTGGCTTGGCGCAACCACCGCTTGCCGCGTTGAGCCTCGCGCCGGCCCCCGACGAAATCCCTCTCGCGGTGGTCGGCGCGCACCTTGCCGGCATGCCGCTCAACGGCGAGCTCAAGTCGATGGGCGCGCGGCTCCTCGAAGTGACGGCGACGGCGGCGGACTATCGTCTCTATGCGCTTGCCGGGATGCAACCGGCGCGACCAGGTCTCTTGCGCGTTGCACCCGGGACAGGTGCCGCGATCGAGGTCGAAGTCTGGGCGCTGCCGGCCGAGCAGTACGGTTGTTTCGTCGCCGCGGTTCGACAGCCCCTGTCGATCGGCACGGTCCGGCTCGCCGATGATCGGAGCGTGCAGGGATTTCTTGTTGAAGCTGCCGCGATCGCGGGTGCACGCGACATTTCGAGCTTCGGCGGCTGGCGGGCATTTCTGGCGGCGGAAAAGATCCCGGTGTGAATACTTGATCGCGGGGGTCCCTGCGAAGCAGGGACCCATACACCTACGCCCTCTCGATAGACTTTGGCGGTATGGGTCCTGCTTTCGCAGGCACGACACGCCGAATCAGATATCGTCGATCAAGCTCACATGCGCGGCGACGACCCGCCAGCCTTCGGCAAAGCGCACCCAGGTCTGCATCTGCCGGCCGACCTTGCCGGGCGTGGACGCGCGGTGAAACAGGGTCGACGCCACGGCAAAATCGCGCCCATAGGTCGTGATGACGGTGCGCGAAAGTGTGCGCGCAAGCCCGGCCGGCGAGCGCGCGGCGCGGAACGCCTTGATTTCATAGAAGCCGTAGAGGCTCTCGGTGCCGCCGTACCGAATGGTGCGCGGATCATTGCGAAACAAAGAGTCGAGCGTGGCGACATCGTTCGTCACCAAGGCCTGCTCGTAATGCTCGAAGGCAGCGCGCACCTCGGCGACGACCTCCGGAAGATCGATATCCATCAGGCGTCACCTGTTGCGATCACGTTGAAGGCACCGGAGCTGTGGCCACGCCCATCCGTTCAAGCGTGTAGGCGATGCGCAGCGCCACGTCCTCGCGCCAAGGCGGGGCGATGATCTGCACTCCGATCGGCAAGGGCGTGAGCGGAATGGGCACTGCGACGACCGGCAGGCCGATGAACGAGATCGGTTGGGTGTAGAGGCCGAGATTAGCCCGCACCGGCAGCTCGCGGCCGTCGAGCACGAACGTCTTCTGCCCAATCTCCGGTGCAGTGCAAGGTGTGGCCGGCGCCAATATGGCATCGACCTGTGCGAACAGCTCAAGCATGCGGTCGCGGTACCAGCGGCGGAAGACCTGGGCCTTTTGCACCAGCGGCGCCGGCAGCATCGCGCCGGCGAAGAGCCGATCGCGCACCGCAGGATCGAAGTCGCGCGCGCGTGTGCGCAGGCGATCGATATGCAGCGCGGCACCTTCGGATGCGGTGATCACATAGGCGGCAGCTCGTGCCCGTGCCGCCTCAGGGATCTCGATGTCGCGGTTGACGCCGAGTGCGGCGGCGGCGCGATCGAGCGCCATGAAGGATTCGCGGCCGGCGCCGGCGCGGAAATAGCCGCTCGCGACCGCGATGCGGAGACCGTCGGCCCCGCGCGCGACGAGCGGTGCGACCGGGTCCGCTGCGCGCTCCGCGCAGGCCGGATCATCCGCATCGGCACCCTGCATCGCGTCGTAGGCGAGCGCGAGATCGTGGGTGCTGCGCGCCAGCGGGCCCAGATGATCGAGGCTTGAGACGAACGGAAAGGCGCGCGCCCGCGTCAGCCGCCCATAGGTGGGTTTGAGGCCGAACAGGCCGCAGAGCGAGGCCGGGACCCGGATCGAGCCGTTGGTATCGGACGCGAGCGCCAACGGGACGAGGCGGCCTGCGACTGCGGCGGCCGAGCCGCCCGACGAGCCGCCGGTCATGCGCGTTGTGTCGTGCGGATTGCGTGAGGGGCCGTCATGCACGTTCTCGCCCGTGAAGTCATAGGCGTATTCGCCCATATTGGCGGCGCCAACCAGGATGGCGCCGGCCGCCTCGAGCCGCTCGATGAGCGCGGCATCACGCAGCGCCGGTTCGCGGTCGCGGTTGATCGCGGAGCCGGCGCGCGTCGGCAGGCCCTTAATGTCGAACAAATTCTTGGCAGCGAATGGAACGCCGGCAAGCGGTGGCAGCGGCCGGCCTTCCGCGCGCTGCCGGTCGATAGCTGCGGCGCGCGCCTGGGCGCGCTCAGCGGTGATGTCGGTGAAGCAGTTCAGCACCGGGTCGCGCATCCTGGCCGCAACTAGCGTCGCCTCGATCACCCATGCGGCATTGGTCGCGCCGCTCCTGACCGCCTGCGCGATCTCGGCGGCCGAGAGGGATGTCGGATCGATCGGGAGATCGTCGGCTGCCACGGCTCTGCTCAGGCCCGGAAGATTGGCGCGGGCTCGGAGCCGTCCGGCAGCGGGAATTCGGCGACCAGGGACGCCATCTCGAGATTGACGGCGAGATTGGCTTTGATGGCGGGAAGCCAGGCAGCCTCAATGGGGAGGGCGAGGGCGTGAGCGGCGGCCTGCAGAAATCCATCGAGTGGATCGGATGCCGCTTGAGTCCGCGCGGAGCGCGTTCGCGACATCTTTTTGCTCGCGGCATTCTTGCGCGAAAGTGATTTTGGCCTGTCCGCCATGCTCTCTGAATAGATCATTTTGGGCGCGAATGTAATCGGCTTTCCGCGAATGCACCGAGACGCGCACAAGGACCGTGCTGAACGCACGGCCCTTGCATACGGTTCGGATAATATGGTCCGGCTCTGCTTGCTTGCCGCTCATTCCGCCGGCACCGCCAGTGCCTTGTCGGGCATCGCCGCATCAGTCGCCACCTCCGGCATGCGGCTCAGGCCGTACAGGAAGGCCGCCACCAGCGCATATGCGATGGCGATGCTGGGGGACACCGCGACGCCGATCTGCTCTCCGTGCATGAAGCCGAAGAAGGTGAGAAAGGCCCCCGCCAAAGCAAAAGCCGCTGCGTGCGCGAACTTCTTGTCGATGATGAAGGCGCCGACCGCCGCCAGCACCAGCCCGGTTAGGATCGCGCCGCCGCCGAGAACTTGGAGCCCATTGTAGAGCACGCCGACATTGCCGAGCTTATCGAACCCGACTGCGGCCGCGTTGGTGCCGGCGGCGCCGAGCGCGCCATCCACCAATGTCTTGCACCAGCCGGCGAGGTGCGGCGCCAGGGCGAGCACGATCGCGGGCGCGTGCCTCGACGGCGTCGTCTGGAAGGCCTGGGAGCCGATCAGCATGGCGATGTAGAGCAGGATCGGCGAGATCGCGACGACCGGGATCACCGCCAGAAGAAGCGAGATCACCCCGAACCAGGACAGCACGATCACCATCACCCCGGTCGCGGCCGAATAGCCGATGCGTCCACCCATCGATTTCCATCCGGGGTGGCCGATATAGACCGCATTGATGAACGGGTTGCCCATGACACAACCAATCAGGCTGATGGCGCCGTCGGCGGTGAGCACGCTGGTGGTCGGATAGGCATCGCCGGCTGCCTCGGCGCTCTCGACATTATCCATCGCCTCGACCAGGTCGTAGATGCCGAATGGCACGGCGGTCACCAGGACCACGCCCAGATATTCGAAGCCGGAGAACACGTAGTTGAACGCCGGCAGGGGCAGCGAGAACCCGAAATTGGCAAAGGCGGCGCCCACACCCGCGACGCTCAAGCCGCCATAGCCGAGACCGAGCAGGTTGGAGCCCCAGGCGATGAGCGTGCCGACCGCGATGGCGACGAGGCCCGCCGGAATCCCCTTGGGATATTTGAAGCCGCCGAACCAGCTCACCAGGATAATGGCGAAGCAGGTGAGCCCGATCACCGGGGTCATATAGACCTCGAGTGCCGGGCGCATGGCGATGAAGGTGATGGACACGCCGGCGAGCGTCCCGAGCAGTGCGGCGCGCGGCGTGATCCTGCGGATATAGGGCGCGATGAACCCGCCGATCATCAGGATGAAGCTCTGGAAAAACACCCAGACGAGGCCGGCTTCCCAGCCCTTGATCGGATCGTTGGTCTTGAGCGTGATCGGCAACATGATCACGAAGGTAACGATGAACATGTGCGGCACGCTGATGCCTGAGGGCAGGGCGCAGACGTCGCTGCGCCCGGTCTTCTGCGCCAGCCGATAGGCGAGGAACGCGTAGTAGAAGGTCGACAGGCAAAGCATCAACCCGAGCGCCGGCAGGATGCGGCCGAAGACGAGCGTGTCGGGCATCTTCAGCACGAAGCGCAGGAGGCCGGTAAGCACCAACATGTTGACCAGAATGTTGGTGCCGAAGCCGAAGAAGGCGTTCCAGTCGCCCGGTGTCCACAAGGCGGGTCGGCGTTGCTCGATCGTCGTCATCACACCCCTCCTATCGATCCTTCAGGTCATCTCATCTGCTGCCGTCGCTTAGCCCTGCTGACGCGACGGCGGTTGGGAATGTCGCGGAGATGAACCCATGCGCTGCATCCGCTTGTGTCCCGTCTCCGCGAGACGGTCAGAAACCGAAGCCGAATCCCGCATAGCCGACGCCGACGTCGCGATGGGCGTTTGGGAAGGTTCCGAAGACGCCAGCTGCCCCGCCTGCCGCCCCGGTGAACTCCTGCGCCGCCAGCAAGGCATCGTTGATCACGTGGTAGTAGCGGCCGCCCACTTTCACGTACCAGCTGCCGAGTCGCTTCGGCACGAGGCTGTCCAGCGCCAGCTTGGCCTGCAGCCCGGTCGAGACCACGCCTTCATTGCTCAGCGCGCACGGCATATTCGACAGCGGGCCGCAGACATTCGTCGTGCCGTCGTTCTTGTTCCAATAGCTGGTCGGGCCGAGCGTGATCCAGGTCGGTGCTGTGAACAGCAGCGGCACCCCGGTCGCCTTCGAGGTGTCGTAAGTCGGAACGATGCCGAACTCGACGTCGTAGGTGTCGCCCTTGTCGCCCAGCACTACGGTGGACGGTCCCGATAACTCGTAGAACAGCTTCACATAGGGATGGATCGGAATGGGCAAGCCCCAGCCGGTGTCGTCATAAGCGAGACTGAACTCCACGTTGTGCTCGATCGCCGGGAAGCTGGTCGCCAGGTCGGCCGCTGGAGGCACGAACTCGATATATTGCGCGCCGAAGCTCCAGTTGTGCGCAAACGCCACATTGATGCCGGCGAACCAGTCGAATTCGTTCCAGTCACCGACATGCACATCGTGCTGCTCGCTCCAATAATCGCTCCACACACCGCCGGTGATGCTGATGTCGTTGATGAAGCCCATCTTGTCTTTGTACAGGTCGAGCGATACCCCGGCCAGGATCTGCGACGCGAGACCGGTATTGTGCACCAACAGACCGCGCGGCGTGATGTAGTCGTTGAGGAACGTCACATCCGTGAAGAAGTGGATGTCGAGCGGCGCCGGCGGCGGGGCCTTGAGCGCCTTGACCGGCATGTCAGCCGCGAATGCGGCCGATCCAATTCCCCCCACGCTCAGCGCTGCCATGACGGCGAGCACAGACGAGAGACGTTTAGCGAGCATGAAAATCTCCTGTAGCCCCAGTTATTGCTGGTCCTCTGTTCACGCCGTTCGGTCGAATTCCAGCGCGCAAGAACCGCCCGCGCGGAGCTAAATCCGCACGCCAATCCGTCCGCGACGAGGGGACCTTAGGTCGTCAGCAATCCATGTGGACCGCTTGAACCAGAGGCTCGCAAGCGTCGTGCCAAATTTGTCGTGTCTCTGACACGCTGACGATTTCGGAGGTAACATCCTCGCAGTGCATCGGAATTTTGTGAGATCGTTGTTGCGCGGCGCACTGCGGCGCGCCTTGACGGTCGCCGCGGCAAGGCTTCCGGATTAATTCCCCATCAGGGATTGTATACAATTGCGGCAAGACTTGAGGCTCAAGCGTGCAAAGACACTTACGCGAAATAGCGCTTACGACGACGTCGCCAAAACCTGCAGCAGCGGCGCGGAGGCCGCGACCGATCCGAAGATTCCACCCTGCGCCTTGATCATTGCCAGGCCCATCTCATGAAACTCGGGGAAGTACGAAGCGCAGCAATCTGAGAGGACGATGCAGCGGAAGCCGCGATCGTTGGCTTCGCGCACTGTCGTATTGATGCATACCTCGGTGGTGACGCCGCAAACGAGAAGCGTGTCGATGCTGCGGTTGTGCAGCATCAGCTCAAGGTCGGTCTGGTAGAAGGCGCCTTTGCCGGGCTTGTCGATCACCGGCTCGCCGGCGACCGGATAGAGCGCCGGAATGATGTCGTGCCCGGGCTCGCCGCGCACCAAAATGCGTCCCATCGGGCCCTTGGCTCCGATGCGCAGCGCCGGATCGCCGCGCTGGACCTTCAGGGGAGGCGCATCGGACAGATCCGAGCGATGCCCTTCGCGCGTGTGGATGACCAGAAGGCCGCGCCTGCGCGCTGCTGCCAGCACCGCGGCGCTAGGGGCGACTGCCGCCTGCAGGCGCGACACATCGTTGCCAAGCGCCGCCCCGAAGCCGCCCGGCTCGAGGAAGTCGCGCTGCATATCGATAATGATGAGCGCGGTCTTGTCGAGATCGATGGTGAGGGGTGCGGGCTCTGCCGTAATGGTGGCAAGGGACAAGGGGAGTCTCGCTGCGGAACGATCAAGTGCCGGAACTCAGGATGGATCCCGGCATATTTTCCCGACAAACGCTATCCCGGCTAGATTGACTTGATTCGCCATCGTGTCATTTGCCGGGCTTGACCTGGCTTGACCCGGCAATCAATCCCTTCGCTAAAGCGCAGATATCTCTTTTCCAAGAAGATGGACCCGCGGGTCATAAGGGCGTTTACGCCTGTCTTTCGACGGGCTATGCCCGCGGGTGACGTCGAGATCATGCACGAGAGGCGGAGGTCAGCTTCCGCCGCACTTCTTGGTGATCTTGTTGTAGTTGCCGCACTTGAGGTTGACCCAATCGGCGACCAGGTCCTTGGAGCCTTCGAGATAGGGCGACCAGGCGGCGCCGGGGACCAAGTCCGGCGTCTTGTAAACCACGTTGAACTGCCCGTCGGCGCGGATCTCGCCGATATAGACCGGCTTGGTGATGTGGTGGTTGGGCAGCATGGTCGACATGCCGCCCGTCAGGTTCGGCGCCTGAGTGCCGGGCAACGCGTCGATCACCTTGTCGGGATCGGTCGACTTCACCTTCTCGACCGCCTTCACCCACATGTTGAAGCCGATGAAATGCGCCTCCATCGGATCGTTGGTGGTGCGCTTGTCGTTGCCGATAAAGGCATGCCAGTCCTTGATGAATTGCGCGTTGAGCGGCGATTTGACCGATTCAAAGTAGTTCCAGGCCGCCAGGTGCCCGACCAGCGGCTTGGTGTCGAGCCCGGCCAATTCCTCCTCGCCCACCGAGAATGCCACCACCGGGATTTGCGTCGCCTTGATCCCCTGGTTGCCCAATTCCTTGTAGAACGGGACATTGGCATCCCCGTTGATGGTCGACACCACCGAGGTCTTCTTGCCCGCCGAGCCAAACTTCTTGATGTCGGAGACGATCGTCTGCCAGTCGGATTGCCCGAATGGCGTGTAGTTGATCATGATGTCGTCGTCCGCCACCCCCTTCTGGTTGAGATAGGCGTGCAGGATCTTGTTGGTGGTCTGCGGGTACACATAGTCGGTGCCGGCCAGCACCCAGCGCTTCACTTTCTCTTCCTTCATCAGATAGTCGACCGCGGGGATGGCCTGCTGATTGGGTGCAGCACCCGTGTAGAACACGTTGCGCTCGCTCTCCTCGCCCTCGTACTGCACCGGATAGAACAGGATCGAGTCAAGCTCCTTGAACACCGGCAGCACCGACTTGCGGGAGACCGAGGTCCAGCAGCCGAACACGACCGCAACCTTATCCTTGGTGATGAGCTCACGCGCCTTCTCGGCGAATTTCGGCCAGTCGGAAGCCGGATCCACCACCACAGCCTCGAGCTTCTTGCCGAGCAGGCCGCCCTTCTTGTTCTGCTCGTCGATCAGCATCAGCATCACGTCCTTCAGCGTCGTCTCGCTGATCGCCATGGTGCCGGACAACGAATGCAGAATGCCGATCTTGATTGTGTCGTCGGCCGCCCGCGCAGGGGAGCCCGCAACCGCAAGACCCAGCAGCGCTGCCGTTCCCAAGAGCAAAGCCCGAAAACGCCCTTCAAGCCGCGGCCGCTCGCCGACCGCCCGGTCCGTTGCAAACATAGCAAAACCTCTTGTTCATGAATGTCGACGCCCCGCGCGCCCGGCCCCGCGCCGCCGCGCATGACGCCCGGCGGCGCAAGGAGCGTGCCAGCCTCGCAGCGCGTCTTAAGCTGCTGACTCCAAGGAATATTCCGCGGGCGCCCCGCAACCCGGAGCAAGCCGCAACAAACTATTGCATGCAATTAATCAGCGGCTGCCTATTTTGTGGTCATTCAAATGCGCCGGCCGGAGGGGATGGCTGCTGGCAAGATGAAAAGCGCGCAGTGCTGCGCCCCAGGTAGCGTCGCAAGCATGTTGGCACGGGGTTTGCGAGCCCGCGGCAACATTTGAGGCGCCAGCCGCAAGCCCGGAGAATGAAAGAACGCTATGTGCCGAGCGGATCTCGCTCCCGGCTCCGGCAAGCCGGTCATCGACAAGCTCGGAATAGGCTCTTTCTGCGCTACCGACCTCGAGCTGCTGTTGCGCCTTCGCTCCATCCAAAATATCGTGCTTCCGGAAATGACGACCGACGTTTGTGTGCATACAGCTATGCGCCAAGCCAACGATCGCGGGTTCGAGTGCTTGCTGCTCGAGGTTTGCTGTGGCGCGACCGACCGCGGTAGCCACGATCATGCGATCAAAATGAACAAGAAGCAGGGCGGCGTGTTTGGCGCAGCGTCCGAATCGGCCGCCTTCATCGGAGCGTCGGTGCCGCCGATTTGAGTTGCTGCCAAAGTGTGCCGCATGCTTTGACCGGGAACCTCAATCGAAAAGCGGCACCAGAACCATAGACTTGCGAGTGCCCCTTTGCTTTCCGAAGTTCGTGTCAAAGGGTGCCACGATATGTCACGAGCTTCGGAAAGCGGGGGGCACTGGTGTGACCGAAGCCGATCAAATCGAGCCGCGGGCGATCCGCATCGCCACCGAAGCGGCACCGCCGCGTGCGCGCGGGGGCGGCCGTACACTCGCGGAGGAGTTGCGCCTGCAGCTTGCCGACGAGATCGTGCGCGGGGCGCTGGCGCCCGGGGCCGCGCTCGATGAGACCGAGCTTGCGCGCCGATTCCAGGTTTCGCGCACGCCGGTGCGCGAGGCGATCCGCCAGCTCGCTGCCAGTGGCCTGATCGTTTCGCGACCGCATCGCGGCTCGATCGTGGCGCAGCCAAGCCACGAGCATCTGATCGGCATGTTCGAGGCGATGGCGGAGCTGGAAGCGTTGTGCGCCGGGCTGGCTGCAGCGCGCATCACGCTCGCCGAACGGCACGCACTCGCGGCCGCGCACGAGGAGCTGCGCGCCATGATTCAGAGCGGCGACCCGCAGCGCTATCACGAGATCAACGAGGCCTTCCATTCCACGATCTACGCAGGCGCACACAATTCTTATCTCGCCGAGATCACCCTCGCCACACGTGTGCGCGTGCAGCCGTATCGTCGCGCCCAATTCCGCAACCTCGGGCGGCTGGCGAAGTCGCACATGGAGCATGATCTGGTGCTGACCGCGATCATGCGCGGCGATCGCGACGGCGCCATGCGGGCGATGCGCGACCACATCATCACGGTGCGGGTCGAATACGAGATGTATGCCCTGGCGTTGTCGTCGGGGAGCCACGCCTGAGGTGGATTGCAGCCCAACGGAGGCGGATATGACTCGGGTCGAACTGACCGAGAAACTGCTGGACATCAAGCGCGCGCGGGGGTGGACCTGGAAACACATCTGTGGCGAGATCGGCGGCATGTCGCCGATCCTTATTACCGGCGCGCTGCTCGGGCAGATGAAGCTCACCAAGCCGCAGGCCGCGAAGGCGGCGGAATTGTTCGGCCTCTCCAGGAACGAGGAGGCGATGCTTAACGAGGTGCCTGTGCGCGGCATGGCGATGCCGCCGACCGATCCGTTGATCTATCGCTTCTATGAGCTGGTCATGGTCAACGGGCCGGCTTGGAAGGCCTTGATCGAGGAAGAGTTCGGCGACGGCATCATGTCGGCAATCGACTTCGACCTGCAGATGGAACGGCTGCCCGACCCCAAAGGAGACCGCGTGAAGATCACCATGTCGGGCAAGTTCCTCCCCTATAAGTATTACGGCAACAGCGGCAACGTTCCGGCCTACGGCTACAAGGAAGAATAGAGAATAATCAAAACGCGGAGCGAACCGATGCAGACCCTCTCGCGCCACCTCCAGGCGATCGCCGCGGCCTTTCTCATCGTGGCTGGTGCCGGCCTGATGCTCACGCCGGCGCGCGCGGATGGTGTCGGTCCCCTATCGATCGCCAAGACCGGCCACTTCTTTGTTGGTGGCAAGTATGTGGACACCAAGGATGGGCCGGTGCTCGCCGGTCAGGCCTATACGGAATATTACATCCCGACCAACCGCACGCATCCTTATCCGATCGTGATGATCGAGGGCTGCTGCCTCGCCGGCGCCGGTTACATGGGCACTCCGGACGGTCGCGACGGCTGGGGCCAGTATTTCCTTTCCGAGGGCTACGCCGTCTACATCATGGACCAGGTCGGCCGGGGGCGCTCGCCGTATGTAGAGGCGGTGTATGGACCGAAGTCGACGCGAACGCCGAAATCGGTCGAGCGCGACTTCATCGCCTACGAGAAGTACAATCTGTTCCCGCAGGCGAAGCTCCACACGCAGTGGCCGGGCAGCGGCACGGTCGGTGATCCGATCTTCGATCAGTTCATGGCCGAAACGCTGCCCATGATCGGCGATGCCAGGGTTCGCGAGGCGGTCAATCGCGATGCGACGATCGCGTTGCTCGACCGCATCGGCCCGGCGATCTTGATGCCGCATTCCCAGTCCGCGGCTCCCGTTTGGCTTGCGGCGGACGCGCGGCCGCAGCTCGTCAAGGCGCTGCTGATGGTCGAGGCCGGCACCTCCTCGTTCTACGAAGTGAAGCTCGTCGGGGCGCCGCAATGGTTCGAGGACGGGCCTTTGGCTAAGCCGTTCGGCGTGACCTACGCGCCGATCACCTATGATCCTCCGGTCAACGGCGTCGAGGATTTCGACCTCGTGCATCAAGAGAAACCCGATGCGCCTGGGCTCGCCCGCTGCTGGCTGCCGAAGGAGCCGACCCACAAGCTGGTCAATTTCAAGAACATCCCGACGCTGCAGATGTCTGCGGAAGCCTCGTTCGGCGCGCCGACCGCTCATTGCAACGCGGCCTTTTTGAAAGGAGCCGGTGTGCCGGTCGACTTCATCCGGCTGGCCGACATCGGCATCCACGGCAACGGCCATTTCCTGATGCTGGAGAAGAACAATCTCGAGATCGCGGCCGTGATCGCCGATTGGCTCGATAAACATGTGAAGCCTTGAGCGAAGCCGGCGCGCCTACAATTTCGGCAAGGGCCGCATCAGTTGCTGCGCAAGTAATCACCAACAACAGATTTCCGTTTGAAACCATGCTGTCGGTGGGGTCAGCTGGCACGAGTCCAATGGCATCAATCTTGCGATACGCTAAAGCGATTGTCGGGATGTGAAGCCCAGTTTCGCGGCTTTCGCCGAAAGAGTGGCTTAAAAAAGGGCTTCAATAGCTGCTTCTCGTCCGTCGACTGTGGGAGGTGCACCCATGACGCACGCGCGGACTTTAGGCTCGCCGGGTCCAGCGACAATGGACCTCGATTTCGATGCGCGGGCGAGAAGCACCCGTTGGGTGCAGCTCGTCATGGGCTTCATCGTCATGATGATGATCTCGAGCCCGCAATATGTCTGGACGCTGTTCGTGCCTTCCTTTCAGAAAGCGACCGGCGCGGCACTTTTGGATGTGCAGTGGACCATCACGATCCTGATCGTGCTGCAGACCTGGCTCGCACCCGCGCAAGGATTTCTGGTGGAGAAGCTTTCGCCGAAATTGCTGATCGGCATCGGAGCTTTGCTGAGCGGTATCGGCTGGATCGCATCGTCGTCGACGGTTTCCCTCTGGGGGCTCTACGCCACCTATGGGCTTCTCTGCGGCGTCGGCACCGGCATCGTGTATGTCGGGGTTATCGGCCTGATGGTGAAATGGTTTCCGGAGCAGCGCGGCTTCGCGACCGGTGTTGTGGCGGCCGGCTACGGGTTCGGCGCCATGCTCACCACGTTTCCGATCGACAGCATGATGAGATCCGCAGGCTACCAGCACACATTGTTCATCTTCGGCTCGATCTTCGCCGCTCTTGGGCTGGTCGCGGCGCTGGCGCTGCGGGCTCCGCGCGATGCCGAAGTGGCCGTCGTTCCGGCATCGCGCGGCGAGCCTGCGCGCGCCTCGATGGCGGCGGTCCGCGGTGTCAGCCCGGCCGAAATGCTGAAATCCCCGGTATTCTGGTTGATGTTCCTCATGATGTCGATGATGTCGACCGGCGGCCTCATGGTGATCACCCAATTCACGAGCTTCGCCAAATCGTTCGGCATCGATGCGTCGACCAGTGTGGTCATTCTCGGCATCAGCATGGCGGCGATCCCCACCGCGCTGACATTCGACCGCATCACCAACGGCCTGACGCGTCCGTTCTTCGGTTTTGTCTCCGATCGCATCGGTCGCGAGAACACCATGGGGCTCGCCTTCCTGCTCGAGGCCGCCGCCATCTACATGATGCTGCAGTACCGCAGCGATCCGTTGCTTCTCGTGGTGCTCTCCGGGCTCGTCTTCTTCGGCTGGGGCGAGATCTTCTCGCTGTTTCCGGCGACGCTCACCGATACCTTCGGCACCGAATATGCCACCACCAACTACGGCTTCCTTTACATGGCGCAGGGCGTCGGATCGATCCTGGGCGCGCCGGTCGCCGCCATGATCTTCGAGCAGACCGGCAGCTGGATGCCGGTCTTCGCTCTGGTGATCATCATGGATGTGGCGACAGGCCTGTTGGCGTTGTTCGTGCTCAAGCCGATGCGGCAATATCGGCTGAAGCATGCATTCGCCGGAGCAGGCCGGGGCTGACCGCGCCCGCTACAGCTCCCGGCGCTCCGCCGCGATCAGATGCGTCACCTTCGGGGCGCCATCGGTATGGAAGCGGCGAGCTTCCTGCTCGCGCACGCGGTCGGCTTCGGTAAAGCGCTCGTGCTGGCGCAAATGCTCGACCCAGGAATCGAGCATGAAGGTCTCGACGAACCGCCCCGCCTGCGCGGCGTCCTCGAACAATCCCCACTCGAAGGCGCCATGGCGACGCCGCTCCGGTGCAAGCTTTCTCACGGCGTCCACGAAGGCATCATGGTTGGCCGGATCGATCTGATATTCGATCGTCACCAGCACCGGGCCGCGGTCGACTTCGATTTCGTGTGAGACGGTCGGTTGCGGCCAGTGCATCGAGGGGGCGAAATTCACGCCGGCGCCGGTTTGCAGCTTGAAGCGCCAAAGCAGCGGGATGGCGGTGAGCGCGCCGGCGGCCGCCACGAAGTGAGCAGTCGGCAGGCTCGTCAGCGCGGCGAGCTTTCCCCATACGATGCTGCCGAGCGACAATCCGCCGAACAGGAACGTGGTGAAGATCGCCAGGCCTCGCCCGCGCACCCAGGCCGGCAATCCGACCTGGGCCGAAAGGTTGACGGCGGCGAGCATCGCCATCCAGGACAAGCCGGCAAGGAAGCTGGCGGCGATTGCGAGCGCGGGCTGCCGCGCCAGGCCGAACAGCACCAAAGCGATTGCGGTGCCGACAGTGCCGGCGATTGCGGGTGCTTCCGCTCCAAAGCGGCGCTGCGCGAGCGGCAGGATGAAGGCCACCGTGACGGCACCGGCGCCGATTGCCCCCAACAGCAAGCCGTAGAGCCGTGGGCCGCCCGCCACCTGGTCGCGCGCCAGGAGCGGCAGCAGCGCCCAATAGGCGCTGGCGAATACCGAGAACCCAACAGTGCGAATGAGTGTCGCGCGCAAATGCGGATTATGGCGCGCATGCCGGAGGCCAGCCCGCATCGCGCGGGCAAATTTCTCATTCGGCAGGCGGTTCACTGCGGCCTCGCTGGCTGGCTGCCACCAGATGAGCGCGGCGATGACGCCGAGCGTGCTCAGCGCGTTGAGCCAGAACGGCGCCGCCATGCCCCAGGCCACGATGATGAGGCCGGCCAGCGCCGGTCCGACCGCGCGGCTGACATTTATGGCGACGCCGTTGAGCGCGACTGCGGGCGGCAGATGCACGCGCGGCACCAGCTGCGGAATGATCGAGAGCCAGGCTGGCGCAATCAGCGCCGCCGCGCTCCCGACCAGGAAGCTGAAGGCGAGCAGCACCGCAGGCGTGACAAAGCCCAGGAAGATCAGTGCGCCGAAGCCGGTCGCCAGCCCCACGACCACGGTCTGAATAGTGATCAGCACGCGCCGGCGATCGATGATATCGGCGAGCGCACCGCCGGCGAGCGCGAACAGGAACATCGGCAACGAGGTCGCGACCTGCACCAGCGAGACCATGAGCGGGCTGGGATCGAGGCTGGTCATCAGCCAGCCCGCGGCCGCGTTCTGCATCCAGGTCCCGATGTTCGACACCACCGTCGCCGACCACAGGACCGCAAAGGTGCTGTGCCGGAACGGGCTGAGCGAGGAGGCGGGCGTGTCCGGCGGCTCGGTCTCGGCTTTTCTCATGACGGGATGAAAGCACGCCCCTTGGCGCTTGTGAATCAAAGCAAAAGGGCCCGTTGCCGAGCCCTTGCGTCGCCAGCTTCACGCGAGGTCGAACAGGAGAACCTGCGCGCCGCCCGTGTGCGCCGTGATGGACAGCCGCGTCTCGTTCTCCACCGCAACGCCGTCGCCCGCGACAGCGGGGCTGCCGTTGACCTCGACGGCACCGCTCACGACCTGAATCCAACTGCGGCGGCCCTTACGCAAAGTGTGCGTGAGCGTCTTCCCTCCGCCCAAGACTGCGTCATAGATTTCCGCATCCTGGTGGATGAGGAGCGAGCCGTCCCGTCCGTCCGGTGATCCGATCAGCCGCAGTCGGTCGTGCCTGTCCGCATCCGGAAACGTCTTCTGATCGTAGCGAGGCGGGAGACCGTCGCGGTTCGGCAGCACCCAAATCTGCAGGAAGTGCACCGGGTTCTTTTTGGAATGGTTGAACTCGCTGTGCCGGATGCCGGTGCCGGCTGACATCACCTGCACGTCTCCGGGGCGGATCACCGAGCCGGTGCCGATGCTGTCGCGATGCTCCAGCGCGCCCGCCAGCACATAGGAGATGATCTCCATGTCCTGGTGTCCGTGAGGCGGGAAACCGGCGCCCCCTTTGACCCGATCCTCGTTGATGACCCTGAGCGCCCCGAACCCCATGTGGTCGGGGTCGTAATAGTTGCCAAACGAGAAGGTGTGGCGGCTGTCGAGCCAGCCGAAATCGGCGGTTCCGCGATCCGCCGCGCGTCTCACAGTGACCATGGTATCCTCCGAAAAAATAATTGCGTTCTCGTTCCGCAATATCGCTATGCTCCTGAACAGAGACAATCTGCGTCTCTGTGGCATATATGTCTCCAATTTGCGGACAATTCCCCTGGATAAGCTGACCAGCCTCAAGGCCTTCACTCGGGTCGTGCAGCACGGCAGCTTCGCGGCGGCGGCACGCGAGCTGCGGCTGTCCCGCCAGGTGGTCAGCAAATACGTGATCGAGCTCGAGCAGGAGCTCGGCGTCCAGCTTCTGGTCCGCACAACCCGGAGCGCGCGGGCGACCGCAAACGGGCAAGCCTATTACGAGCGTTGCGTCGCCATCCTGGCCGATCTCGAGGAAGCCGACCTCGCGGTGTCAGAGCAGCAGTCGGAGCCGCGCGGCATCTTGCGGCTCAATGCCCCGATGTCCTTCGGCACACTCCGGCTCGGGCGCGCGATCGCCGACTTCATGGTGCGATATCCAAAGCTGCAGATTCAGCTGGTGCTGAGCGACGAACAGGTCGATCCGGTGGAGGAGGGATTCGACGTCACGATCAGGATCGCCGACTTGCCTTCGTCGAGCCTGGTGGCGCGCAAGGTCGCGCCGGCGCCGCGCGTGATCTGCGCTGCACCCGGTTATCTGGTCCGGCGAGGCGAGCCCAAGCATCCGCAAGAGCTGCGGCAGCACGATTGCCTTTCGTATGGCTATCTCGCGACCGGCAATCATTGGAAGCTGACCGGGCCCGACGGCGAGCACCGGCTTCAGGTTCCCTGGACGCTGTGCAGCAACAACGGCGAGGTGCTGCGCGATGCTGTGGTCAAGGGACGCGGCATCGCGCTTTTGCCGACCTTCATCGTCAGCGACGACCTGCATGAAGGAAGGCTCAAGCAGATTCTCGCTGACTTTACGGCGCCGGAAATCTCGATCTATGCGATCTATCCGCAGACGCGCCACCTCTCCGTCAAGGTGCGCGTGTTCATCAATTTCCTGATCGAGCGATTTGGGAATGGCGAGTAGTATCGCTACGATATGAGCCCGAAGGAGAAGAAGAATGAAGCGTTGGCTGAATCATGGCGCCAGCTCTCGATTTGACGAATTGCTGGAGAAGTGCCTGCGCGAAGGTCCCCAGATCGTGACCAAGCACGGCGGTGAGATCGCCGTTCTTGTACCGATGGCACACAGTCGCGCCTCCTACAGCGGTCTGCCGGCCCGACATCGAAGGAGTTGCTTTTGTCCGACGAGGCGAGAGCAGAGCTCGCGCCAGGGCCGCGCGCCCGGCGTCGTCGTCCAACGGCGATGTCGGCGGATCGGATTCCTACTTCCCGCCCACCCACTCAAACTCCCGCCGGTACTCCGCCTCGAACGGCGCGATCACATTGTGGAACTGCGTGGTCAGCGCGATATCGTCGAGCCCTTCGAGCAGGCAGCGCCGGCGCAGCGGATGAATGCTGAAAGCGTGCTGACGACCGTCGACATCAGTCACGACTTGTTGCTCGAGGTCGATCGTCATCGCCGCCCCGATATTCGCGCGCAGTTGAGCCCGCAGCTCCGCGCAGGTGTCCGCGTCGAGGACCACCGGCACCACGCTGTTCTTCAGGCAATTGTTGAAGAAGATGTCGCCGAAGCTCGGCGCGATCACGGCGCGAACCCCAAAAAATTTGACCGCATAGACTGCGCTCTCGCGCGATGAGCCGCAGCCGAAATTGCGCTCCGCCACGAGGATGCCCGCGCCCCGATAGGGGCCCTGGTTGAGAATGAAATCGCGCCGCTCCGATCCGTCCGGAAAGAAGCGCAGATCGTGGAACAGCACGCGCGCGAACCTCTCGCCCTTCTCGACCTTGTTGAAGCGCGTCGGGCAGAGCTGATTGGTGTCGATATTAGGCTGATCAAGCGGAACCGCGACGGCCTTCCAGACGGTGAACTTGTCCATAGTGGCGCTCTCAATTTCCGAGCTTGCGCACGTCAGTGAGGCGCCCGGTTATGGCGGCGGCGGCGGCCATTGCGGGACTCAAGAGGTGCGTGCGTCCGCCGCGTCCCTGACGGCCGCGGAAATTGCGGTTGCCGGTCGAGGCGCAGCGCTCGCCTTCCGCCAGGATATCGCCGTTGAGCGCAGTACAGAGCGAACAGCCGGAATCGTGCCATTCGAATCCGGCCGCGCGAAAGATGCGATCAATGCCTTCGGCTTCGGCCTGCCGCTTGACCGCGCTCGATCCCGGCACCACCCATGCCGGCACCACCGCGCGGCCGCGACGCGCAACCTCCGCGGCGGCACGGAGGTCCTCGATGCGGGCATTGGTGCACGAGCCGATAAAGACCCGATCGACCTTGATGGCGGTAAGCGCCGTGCCGGGCGTCAGCCCCATGTAGTCGAGCGCGTCCGCGATCTCCCGCCGCTTCTCCGGATCGCTCTCGGCGCCCGGATCGGGAACGCGGCCGTCGATCGGGCAGGCCTGCTCCGGGCTCGTGCCCCACGACACCGTAGGGGCGATCGCGTCAGCGGCAAATCCGTGCTCGGCATCGAAGCTCGCATCCGCATCGCCGGGCAGGCTCCTCCAATAGGCGAGCGCCTTGTCCCATTGCGCGCCCTGCGGGGCTTCCGGACGGCCGCTGAGATAGGCGAAGGTCGTGTCGTCAGGCGCTACGATCCCGGTCTGTCCGCCGGCTTCGACCACCAGGTTACAGAGTGTCATGCGCTCATCCATCGACATGGCGGCGACCGTGGATCCGGCGAACTCGATGATATGGTCGATGCCGCCGCCGACCCCGATACGGGCGATGATGGCGAGCATCACGTCCTTGGCGCCCACATGCCGAGGCAGCTTGCCGTTGATCGTAATTCGCATGATGCGCGGCTTCACCCGCCACAGCGCCTGCGTCGCCAACACATGCAGCGTGTCCGATGCCCCGATGCCGAAAGCAAGACACCCGAAGGCACCGTGCGTTGTGGTGTGCGAATCGGCGCCCGCGATCAGCAATCCGGGCTGGGTAATGCCGAGCTCCGGCGCCACCACATGCAGAATTCCCTGCCGCGGATCGTCGAAGGCGAAATAGCGCACCTTGTGTGCGCGGGCATTGCGATCGAGAAGCTCCAGCATGCCGCGCACCTCGAGATCGCGCACGCCCACGAGGCCCTTCTCGCGATCGCGGGTCGGCACGTAGTGGTCGGCGCAGGCGATGACTTGGCGCGGGCGATGGACTTGCCGCCCGGTCTTCTCCAGATCATCGAACGCGTGCCGCGCGCCCTCGTGCAACAAGAGGTAGTCGACATAAAGGAGACGCTCGCCCTCCACCTCGGCCATCTGATGGCGCGCCCAGACCTTGTCCACCAAGGTCTGTGGGCGGCGGGCAAATTCAGTCATGCGGGGGTCTTCACGCATCGGCGGATGAACGCACAGGCTTGGCGCGAACGCAACCGCGGCGGCTCGGTTTGATGGATGATGAGGCTTTCGCTAGAATTAGGAATAGGAATTTCGTCAGCGAACAGGTTGGAGCATGATCTTCCGTCAACTGTTCGACGCCACCTCAGGCACATATACCTATCTGCTGGCGAGCCGCCACGGGGGCGAGGCACTGATCATCGATCCGGTGCTGGAGAAGGTCGATCGCTACATCCAGCTCACCAAGGAGCTCGACCTCAAGCTGGTCAAGGCCGCCGATACCCACTTGCATGCCGACCATATAACCGGGCTCGGGGCGCTGCGCGACCGCACCCAGTGCGTCACCGTCATGGGCGAGCGGAGCAACGTCGATGTGGTCTCGATGCGGGTTGCCGAGGGCGACAAGCTCGCGATCGAGGGCCTGCTGCTCGACGTCATCTATACGCCCGGGCATACTGACGATTCCTGTTGCTTCAAGCTCGCCGACCGCGTGTTCACGGGCGATACGCTCTTGATCCGCGGCACCGGGCGCACTGATTTCCAGAACGGCGATCCGCGTGCCCAATACGATTCGATCTTCAACAAGCTGTTGCGCCTGCCGGACGAGACCCTTGTCTTTCCCGCGCACGATTATAAGGGCGAGACCGTCTCCACCATTGCCGAGGAGCGTGCCTACAATCCACGCCTCAAGGTGAAATCGGTCGACGAATATGTGGCGCTGATGAACAGCCTCAATTTGCCGAACCCGAAGATGATGGACGTGGCGGTGCCGGCAAATATGCGCGTCGGCCTGGCGCAGGATGAGATCGCGCGCCGCGGCTGGGCGGTCACCGCGGCGGATGCCCTGAGCCTGGTGGGACGTGGCGACGTAGCGCTGGTCGATTTGCGCGAGGAGCGCGAGCGCGACCGGCATGGAGTCATCCCGGGCTCGCTGCACATTCCCTATGGCGACCTCGGCCCCAATGTGCGCGCCGGCGGCATGCTGGGCGAGCTTGCGCGCGCTATGGGTAAGCGAGTCGTGTTTTACTGCGCCTTCGGTGAACGCTCCGCCATGGCGGTGCAGATGGCGCAGGAGGCGGGCCTCGCTTCAGCCTGCCACATCCAGGGCGGCATCGACGCCTGGAAGAAGGCGGGTGGGCCGCTCGCGAAGTGAAGGGACGACCTTTGGGCCTCATCCTGAGGGCCCCCTCCCTTGCCTCCCCCGTTTTACGGGGGAGGGTTAGGGCGGGGAGCGTCTCGAAGGATGGATACATGCCATCAGCCTCTGGCCATGGTTCGAGGAGCCGCGCGTCAAGGACGCGCGGCTCCTCACCATGAGGCCTCTGATTGACGCTCCGGCTCACGCGCTCCGGTAAAGCTTGGTCATCACGAATTCGCGGTGGCCGAGCGCTTCGGCGGCGGTGAGGCGGCCGTTGGCGGTGCGCACCACCATCTCGATCAGTGCGTCGCCGGCTTCCGGAATGGTCATTTCCCGACGCAGGATGCCCGAGACATCGACATCGACGTGCTCCGACATGGTGCGCACGGTTCGCGGATTGCCGCTGATCTTGATCACCGGCACGATCGGGTTGCCGATCACATTGCCCTGGCCGGTCGGGAATGTGTGCACCACATAGCCGGCCGCGGCCATGAGCGTCACGCATTCGGCTGCTGCCGAAGAGGTATCCATATAATAGAGACCCGGGCCTTTAGCCGGCGCCTCGGCCGGCGCAAGCACATCGATATATTTGCAGGTGCGGCCGATCTTCTCGAGATTGCCCAGCGCTTTCTCTTCAATGGTGGTCAGGCCGCCCGCGATATTGCCTTTGGTCGGCTGCGATTCGGAGAGATCGTCGGTCTTGTGCGCCTGGATCACCTCTTTCTCATAAGCTGCCCAAGTCCTGTACCACTTCTCGCCGACCTCCGGCGTTGCGGCGCGCGCCTTGGCGAGATGCTCGGCCCCGGTGATCTCTGAGGTCTCGCCGAACACGCCGTAAAGTCCGCGTGGAATGAGCTTGTCGTACATGTTGCCGACGGTCGGGCAGGAGGCGAGGCCCGTCGTGGTGTCGCTCTCGCCGCATTTGGTCGACACCCACAATTCGGAAATGTCGGCCTCTTCACGCTTGAGCTCGGACGCCCACTGCACGTAGTCCTTGGCGACGCGCGAGGCCTTGGCGATGGTCATGAGGTCGCCGTGGCCCTCGATGCCGAAGCCGGTCACCGGCTTGCCGGTCTTGGCGATGCCGTCGGTGACGCGCTTGGTCCAGCCTTCCTCGATGCCGATCACCACCACGGCCGCAACATTCGGATTGGCTCCGGTGCCGATGATGGTGCGGAAGAACACCTCGAGGTCTTCGCCGAACTGCAGTCGGCCGTAAGCGTGCGGCAGCGCCAGCGTCCCCTTGATGTTGTTGGCGACCGCCTCGCAGGCGGCGTTGGAGAGATCGTCCAGCGGCAGGATGACGACGTGGTTGCGCACGCCCATGCGGCCGTTCTGGCGCCGGTAACCGCTGAACCGAAGATTCGACTTGCCGTTTGTTCCGCTCATGTCGCTCACCTTACCAGCGCTTGGTCTTGAGATTATGCACGTGCACGTGCTCGCCCTTGGCGATGGCGGCAACCGCCTTCCCGATGTCCTGACCGTATTTCCACACGGTGTCGCCGGCCTTGATGTCGGTCAGCGCGATCTTGTGGCCGATTGGCACGTCCATCTTGGACGTGAGCGAGAACGCGGAATTGTCGGAGGTGATGACGCACGTCATGTCAGTGCCGGCCTTGAGGCCTTCCACCACGACGACACCGACCGTGTCCTTTTTGTCGTGCACCAGGAGATGGGGGATGCTCATGCGAAACCCTATGCGAAAAACTTTCAGTGGTTGCAGATGTCCTCTATAAGACATAAGAGATAAGAGTCAACTTGGGAATCTCCCTTGGCCCAGCGCGCTCTCTTTCTGGACGCACCGTCGGCAAGCCGCGCCGCGCTCGGCTTTCGTCCGCTCTACGCGCAGGTCCGCGAGCTTCTCATGCAGCGCATCGCCAGCGGCGCCTGGCGGCCTGGCGAGGCGCTGCCGAGCGAAGGCGAGCTCGCCGCCGAGATCGGTGTCTCGCAAGGCACCGTGCGCAAGGCGCTCGACGCGATGGAGGCCGAGACCCTGGTGGTGCGGCGCCAGGGCCGCGGCACCTACGTCGCCGGCCACGACGATGCACGGATCCTGTTCCAGTTCTTCAAGCTGGTGCTCGACAATGATCAGCATCTGTTCCCGGAGAGCCGGGTCTTGAACGTGAAGGTTCGCGCCGCCGATACGCGTGGCGCAGCGGTGCTGAACCTGCGCCTCGGAGCAAAGATCGTGTGCATCGAGCGCGTGCGATCGCTTGCCGGACAGGTGTGCATCGTCGAGAGCATCGTGCTGCCGGGCATGCTGTTCCCGCGTCTCGAAAGGCGCGTGCTGCCCAATAATCTCTACGAGCTCTACCGTGCGGAGTTCGGGGTGACAATCGCGCGCGCCACCGAGCGGCTGAAGGCGGTGGCGGCCGGGCGGCGCGAGGCGCGGCACCTCGGTGTCGCAGTCGGCGCGCCGCTTCTGTCGGTCGATCGCATCGCGCTTGCCATCGACGGCGGCCCGGTCGAATGGCGCGTATCGCTGTGCCGGACCGATTCCGTGCATTATCTCTCCGACTTGCGCTGACATCTGCTATCGCAAATCGGCGACCGTCGGTCGCAGGGGGTTCGCGAGCACCGATCACAGAAGGGAAATCCATGAAGGTCTATGCGGCGGCCGTCGTGAAGGCGCCTCTCACCGCGATTGCGGCCGAATATGAAAGCGAGGGCGGCGACAAGGCCGTGCTGATTTTTGATACCGCGGGTGCGACCGAGCAGAAATTCCGTGCGGATCCGGAAGCCGAATTATTGATCACGACCGCGCTGCTGATCGGCAAAGCCGAGGGCAGCGGCGCGCTGCGCGACGGAACGAGCATTGCGCTCGGCTCGACCGTCGCGGGGCTGGCGGTAACACCGGGATCGCCGAAGCCCGATGCCGCCACGCCGGAAGGCTTCAAGGCCGCGTTGCTGTCGGCCCGGCGCATCGCCGTGTCCGATCCGGCGCGTGGGGCGACGGTGGGGAAGCACTTCATGCAGGTCATCGAGCAGCTCGGGGCAAAGGACGAGATCATGCGAAAAATCGCGTTTGCACCCGACGGTCTCGAAACCATGCGCCGCGTCATGGCGGGCGAAGCGGATCTCGGCGTATCGCAGTCCAGCGAGATAGAGCAGGCCGGTCACGACGCCTTTGTCGGCCCCTTTCCAAAGGAATTTGCTCTGACCACCAGCTTTTCGCTTTGGCATCCCAACACGATTGCGCCCGCGGCTGCGGCCTTCATCGCGCGGCTGACCGGCCCTGCAGGGCGCAAGAAGCTCGCCGCCGGAGGAATCATCACTGGCATCGAATGATCACATTGCGGATCTCGGCCAGGAGTGCGTCGTCGATCGTCAGTCCATTGGCGGCCGCCTTCTCCCGTGCCGCGAACCGGCGCCCGCCGGGCAGCCGCGCTCCGTCTTGCTCACGAATGAGATCGGCCAGATGAGCGAAATGTGGGGTCATGTCGCTCCCGCGCAACGCCGCCGGACTGACCGCGATGATCAGCTGCCCGGTCCCGGGTGGAGGGCCTTCGGCGTCAAGGAACGAAGAAGCCTCCACGGCAAAGTTTGCGCCAGTGAGCCCGGCGGCGAGAAGCTCGACCATGAGCGCGAGTGCCGTGCCCTTGGCGTCGCCGAGCGGCACCATTGTCCCATTGAGCGCGGCTTCCGGGTCGGTGGTTGGACGGCCTGCCGCATCGAGCGCCCAGCCCTCCGGGATGCGCTCGCCCTTCTGCTTGGCCGCCAGAATATTGCCGCGAGCCACTTTGGATAACGACAGGTCGACCACGATCGGTGCCTGATGCGGGAGCGGGCAGGCGAAGGCAATCGGGTTGGTGCCGAATATGCCCTTCGTCCCGCCTGCGGGCGCGATCGCGGCGGGCGTATTCGCAAACATCATCGCGACCAGCCCGCTCCGCGCCAGCCGCTCGACCGGATGGCCGAGCGCGCCGCAATGGTGCGATCGGCAGATCGCGGCTGCCGCGATGCCTTGGTTCAGCGCCGTCTGCGGCAGGCTGGCTACTGCGACGTCAATCGCCGGATAGGCAAATCCATTGCCGGCATCGATTTCAAGCGTCGCGGGCCGCCTTGCGGTCAGCACCGGGGTCGCGAAACCATCGACCTTGCCGACCTTCGCTTGGGCCGCGTAGCTCGGCAATCGCGACAGCCCGTGGCCTTTGAGACCTTCCGCTTCGGCAGCCACCAGCGCGCGGGCGACGCTGCGCGCGTTCTCAGAGGACGTCCGGCATCGCACCAGCGTTTCAAACGCCAGCGCTTCGGCTTCGGCGAGTGTGAACAGCGTCAGTGGTACCCCCTGGCCCGTCAGGTAGCAGAGCATCTTGCCAATCTCTGGCGTACGCGTCGCTGCGGTCCAGATGCCAACCTGGAGTTCTGCCGGTCAGCGGATCGTCGGCGACTTCTCGGCCAGTACCTGAAGCAGGGTTGTAGCACAGATTGTATGATAGTAATATCGTCATATGAGAGCGGACGAGAACTGCGTAGGGGAACAGTCATGACCGAACCCGTTAAGGTGGGCATCGTTGGCTTGGGTCGCTGGGCGCGCGTGCTCACGCGTGCCGCGGCGCGCTCACCACACATCAAGATCGCGGCCTGCTTCAGCCGGACGGAGGACAAGCGCTCGAGCTTCGCCCACGAGACCGGCGTGCCGGCGGTCAGCGAGCTTTCCGCCATGCTGCGCGATGGCGACATCAAAGGCGTGATCCTGACCGTTCCCAACGAGCAGCATCTGCCGGTTGCGCACGAGGTCGCCCGTGCGGGCAAGCACGTCTATACCGAGAAGCCGATCGCCTCGACGCTCGAGGATGGGCTCAAGATCGAGGCGCTCGAGCGAGAATTCGGCGTCACCGTCACGGTCGGCCACAGCGCGCGCCTGATGGCCGGCATCCGCCGCATCCGCGCCGCCATCGATGCGGGCGAGCTCGGCCGCGTCGCCTTCATGGAAGCGAATTTCTCCAACGAGCGCGCGCTCGAGCTCAACCCTCAGACCTGGCGCTGGTACAAGAGCCGCGCCCCCGGCGGTCCGCTGTCGCAGCTCGCCATCCATCAGTTCGATGTCCTGCATTATCTCGGCGGCGAAGTGGTAGAAGTGAGCTCGATGGCCTCCAAGCTCTCGCCCGTCGGCGCCGAGGTCGACGATCAATCGATGACGCTCTGCCGCTTTGCCGACGGCAAGATCGGCTATGTGGGCTCGTGCTGGACCTCGCCTGGCATCTTTGCACTGCGTGTGTTCGGCTCGCGCGGACTGATGCATTATGAGATCGACTTCGGCACCTGGGACACGCCCGATAAGCTGCATCAATCCTCGACGCTCTACATCCAGCGCGGCAAGGACGGTTATGCCAAGCGCGAATCGCTCGATGTGCCGGAGAGCGACATGTTCCTCACCGAGCTCGAAATGTTTGCCGAGAGCTGCCGCAGTGGGCGCAGCAACGAGCTCAATGCGCGGAACGGCAACGTGGCGGTCGCCATGGTGTACGGCGCGTTGCGCTCGCTCGACGAGGGCGGCCGCTATGTGAAGCTGAGCGAGATCCTGAGCGCCGCCCAATCGCGCATCAATACGGGAGCGCGGCATGTCGCTTAAAATGTCGTCCAGCAGATATTTCTCTGACCTGACGCAGCCGGATATCGCGGCGCAATTCAAGCGCAATCCGTTCGTGATCCTCCCCGCGGGCAGCGTCGAACAGCACGGGCCGCATCTGCCGACCGGCACTGATACCTTCGCCGCCAGTGTGATCGCGCATGCGGTCGCCGAGCGCATGGATGGGCTCGTGCTCGCTGGGTGCCCGCTCGGCGTCACGCCGATGCATATGCCCTACGAGGGGACGCTCTCGCTCTCGCCGGAGACCTACACGCGATTGACGGTCGAGACTTGTGCGTCCGCCGCCAAGCACGGGGCCAAGCGGCTGATGATCCTGAACTGGCACGAGGGCAACATCGCGCCGCTCGCCATCGCCGCCGAGGAGCTGCATCGCGGCCACGGCATGCATGTCTTGACGGTGCAGGCCTGTTATGTGGCGGCCGACTTGTTCGGGCAGGAGTGCAATGGCCTGAGCCACGGCGGCGAAATCGAGGCGCTCGCCGTGATGGCCTACCGGCCCGAGCTCGTGCATCTCGATCGTATCGCCAATTCTTCCGATCATCACCACGGCAGCCATATGGACAAGCTCCGGCGCACGCGCGCCTACCAGCCGGTATTGACCGACATCCGCTGCATCGCGCCGACCGGATGGTACGGGACGCCGGAACGAGCCACGCCTGAGCGTGGCGCCAAGATGCTGGGCCTCATTGCGGATGCGATCGCGGATGAAGCTTCCCAGATCTACAAGCAGCTTGAGACGGTTCTGGGCGGTGTCGCCGAGACCCCCACCCCAACCCTCCCCCGCGCGCGGGGGAGGGCGAGGGAGGGGGCCGTGTGATGGCGCGCGTTGTTTCCCCCGATCAAGGCAAGCGCCTCGGCCTCGCCGGCCGCGCTTCCTTCGAAGTCGTGTCGGGCGCAATGGGGGCGCGCAACGCCTCTGTGCGGCTGGTCGAGATCCCGGTCGCGCGCGACGGCGAAGCCTTGCGCGGTCCGCACGTGCATCACGGGTTCGAGGAATGCATCTATGTGCTCGCGGGCGAAGGGCGCATGTTGACCGCAAGCGGCGCACATTCGCTCCGCGCCGGCGACACGATCCTGGTTCCCGCCGAGGAGCCGCATGTGACCCGCAATACAGGCGCGGTCCCGCTCAAGCTCGTCTGCTTCTTCCCGACGCCCGACGTCGGCAAATCGACCGAGGACTTGCGGCCGCCATTCCCGCCGGGATTTGATTGATGAAGTCATTGTCGAGATCTTTATTTGCTCGTCATGGCCGCGCTTGTCGCGGCCATCCACGTCTTGCTTGGTCAAGAAAAGGCGTGGATGCCCGGCACAAGGCGCACAAGGCCGGGCATGACTCCGGAGTTGGACGGTCGGAATGAATCCCACACCAGTTGAAGTCCTCTGCCTGCGGCCGGAAGCGGATTTTGCCCGTGTCGATGCGCTGCCGCCTCCTTCGCTGCAGGTGCGCTATTGCGGCCCCGCCGATGCGGAGGTGCCCGCCCATCTCAAGACCGCCAAAGGCCTGGTCATACCGGCCGTCGGCCCAAAGTTGCCTGCGTCACTTTTTGAAAACAGCGCACTCAAGCTCGTGCAAGTGACGGGCGCCGGCGTCGACCGCGTCGATCCGCAGGCCGTCAAGGCCAACAAGATTCCGCTCGCCAATGTGCCGGGCGGCAGCAACAGTGCGGTCGCCGAATACGTGATGACGAGCGCGTCGCTGCTGCTGCGGCGCCTCGCCTGGGCGGATGCCGAGATCAAGGCCGGCCGCTATACAGAATGGCGCACCCGCATGCTTGCCGCCAATCTCGCCGGCATCGAAGACGCGCTCGTTGGCATTATCGGCCTTGGTGTGATCGGGCTTGCGGTCGCGCGGCTCGCGGTGCGCTCCGGCGCCCGCCTTTGCTACTACGATCCCGCTACCCCTCATGCGGCGGCCGCGACCGAGATCGGGGCGCGGTCGATGAGCCTTGGTGAGCTCCTGTCCTCCGCCGACGTGGTCTCGGTGCACGTTCCGCTGATGCCGGCAACGACCGGCCTCATCGGGGCGCGCGAGCTCGCCCGCATGAAACCCACAGCGGTCCTCATTCAAGCTTCGCGCGGCGGCGTGATCGATGAAGCTGCGCTCGCGGCGGCGCTGCAATCCGCTGCGCTCGCCGGCGCCGCAGTCGATGTCTATTCGGCCGAGCCGCCGCCGCCGGACAATCCGCTCTTTGCTCTCACCGGCGACGCGCGCAACCGCATCCTGTTCACGCCGCATATCGGCGGTGTCACGCGCCAAGCCTCGACCTTCCTGTTCCGCACCGCTTGGCAGAATGTCGAGCGCGTGCTGGTCTTCGGTGAGCCGCCGCTTTATCGGGTCTATTAGCCATGAAGGCCGCTTCCCTCGTGCAAGAGGAGCGAGCGCGGGCGATCCCGGTCATCCGCCGCTCGGCCGCGCCGCTGCGCCAAGAGGTGCTCGAGGCGTTGCGGAGCTCCATCGTCGACGGGCGCTTGGCGCCCGGCGCCCGGCTGATCGAGCGTGAGCTCATCGCCATGACGGGCGTCTCCCGCACCGTGATCCGCGAGGCGCTGCGCCAGCTCGAAGCCGAGGGCCTGGTGCATGTGGTGCCCAATCGCGGCGCCATCGTACGCGAGCTGACCGCCGACGAGGCGCGCGATCTCTACGCCATCCGGGCGCTGCTCGAGGGGCTAGCGGCGCGCATGTTCGTCGAAAAGGCGAGCACCGAGGAGGTCGCCGCGCTCGGTCGCGAGCTGAAGGCCACCGCGGCCGCCTACAAGCGCCGCGATCCGGAAGAGACGATCCTCGCCAAGAACCGTTTTTTTGCGGTGCTGTTCGCCGGCGCCAAGAGCGAAACCCTATCCACCATGCTGGCGACGTTGATGGCCCGCATCTGGCGCTGGCGCGCGCTCGGCCTGTCGCATCCGCGCCGCTCTCCCGGCCGTGGCGAGGAAAGCCTGAAAGGCCTGCAGGCTCTCTACAAGGCGATTGTTGCCCGCGATGTGGCCGCCGCCGAAGAACTCGCGCGCGCCGAAGTCACACACGCCGCGGAGGAGATCGCGCGCATCTTGCAGCGTTAGCGCGCCAATGTCGCCGCAGTCGCGACATGGTGATCATCGAAGGTGAATCGGCCCCGCGTCCGCTGCTCGAAATCGGACCGCTTTGCGTCCAGCGTCGAGCGGACTTGGAACTCCCCGTTCGCCCAATCAAGCAAAATCACAACGTCCTTGAAGCCGAGATATGCCCCGGTCAAAGGATACTGGCATTTGAACCAAGACTCCTTGGCGCTGTAGAGGAGCGCAAGATGCCGGATCGGCTCCGCCGATGCATGCAGCAATTCGGTTTCCTGTACCGTCGCGATTTTGGGTACGAACGTCATCGAGACGCGGGAGATGATTTCAAGGTCGATACCGATCCCTTGAAAATCTTCCACGCGCCCCACCGCGGCTGCGGCGCACAGAGTGCTGTGCGTGATCGAACCGACGAACCCGGTTGGCCAAATTGGTGCCCAGTGCGCACCGGCCGGGATCGCGATCGCGGGCCCGCCCACCGCGCGGAGCGCCCGCCGCGCCAGCACGCGCCCGGTGGAAAACTCGTCGCGCCGCTTCGGCACTGCCTTCGCGATATGCGCGGCTTCCTCGGGAAAGAGATCGGCCGAATGGTCGCCGATTGCCGCTTCGGCCACACCGATGCCCGCGGGCACGATCCGCGCGGTCAAACCTGGCAATATTCGGCTTAACGGCAATCTCGCGACTCGCTGGCATCGATTGCTGCGAACATAGCCCAAAGATTCATTAGCGTGCTGTCCTACCAGGTCGCCCAGGCGGTCGCCGAGAAGAAGCTGAAGATCATCTTGCAGGATTTCGAGCCGCCGCCCATCCCGGTGCATCTTCTGCACGCAGCTACCAAAGACCTGCTGCCGCTGAAGATGCGCAGCTTTCTCGAATTCGCGGCCCCGCGCATCCGCAAGTCTTTATCGGTGGCGCAGAAGAAGCTGGGATGAGGCTTTGCTTTACGACGGTCGAGACGGCTCACTTGCGCGCGTCGCATCCTCCATTGCGCGCATGAGATCGCCGACCGTCTCGATCCGCTCGGCCACGGTCTCCGAGATCTCGAACTTGCCGATTTGATCTTCCAGCACGATCATCAATTCCAGCCGATCGAGCCAATCGGCCCCCAGATCATCATCGAGCCGCGCTTCATCGCTTAAGCGATCGATTGCGACGCCGAGATGTCCGGCGATGACGCTGCGGGCTTTGCTGGCAAGATTGGCGTTCATGTTTGCCTCGCGGATGTCTGTCTCGTTAATGATTGCGCCGCTCAAGCAATGCTTGCGAATCACATCTGATAGATAAGCACAATCGCCGACCCATGTATGTTGCCTGCCCGACAAGAACAACAATTTGTGCGGAAACATACCTTCGCGCAACATGCGGAACCGCGAGAGCCAAGCGAATCTACCAGCTCTGCGTGGTAACAACTTGCTGCGCGGCAGATTCTTACCGCGTCGTTGCGCTGTGTGTTTCGCGCCGAGGTCTTTGCAGGTCGTGACGCCTCGATTGGGCGAAATATCGGACCACCTCGCGCCAACGCTTCCTTGTGGATAAGCCCGCAAAGCTAGGCTTTCGTCGGGCCATCGACAACGCGGGTCGGCTGGCGTAGCTTGCGCGCGTTTCGGCACCTAAACGCGCAGTTGAGGCGTCAAACATGAAATTTCAAGCGAAATTGGAAGCATCATCGCCTGCAAGGCAGGCAGCCGCAGCTCTGTCCTTGCTTGCCTGCCTCGTCGGCACTGCTCCGACGGCGAGCGCTGCAAGCGCCAGCGGACCATCAGCCTTGGCATTGGCGGCCGTGGTTGCTCTGCACGGTTCGGCGGTCGGCGCCTTCGACAGACGCGCCCTGTCGCGCCTGTTTGGCGGCAACGCCAATTTTTTCATTGCGCGAGTCAAAAAGATAACCGTGTCCGCCGATTCCATCGCTTGTAAGATGAGTGATGTCGACATCACGATGCGAAGCTGCAATATCGTCGTCAGGCGCCATAACCGCAGGGTTACCGGGCGGGCCGCCAACGAACTATTCGGCACCCTCGCCATTGCCGGGGTTGCGCCCGAAGGCGCAGCCGGCTCGAGCAGCGTGAGCCTCATGCACCTCGAATGCACGATCGATCCGATGGCCATCAAACAGAAGGCCGGCGGGGGCGCAGATTGCATGTTTGATACCGGGAGTGAGGCAAAGTAGCCTCCTCGGCAATTATCGACTGGCGGCCGACATTCCTTTGAAAATCAGCTTTTGCATGCCCCGACTGGGCTGTGCGATGTAAATATTGCCTTTCGAGTCGGTGGCGATGTGATGACCTGTTCCGATCATGCCCGGAGGGTCGATCGTCCCGACTAGGTCAAGAGTCTTGCGGTCGATCACCATGATGCCCTTGCCGCCGCCGACGTAAAGGAACCGCTGCGCTCGATCCGCCGAGAGTGCGAGATCTTTCGCAAATGGAATGTCGGTTCGGACAATCTGCTTCACGAAGGTGCCGTCGGGCAGGAACATCTGGACACGCCGGTTCTCGCGATCGGCGACGTAGACCATGCCGTCGTCGTCGGCGACCCGAATGGCATGCGGGATATTGAAGCTTGGCGGACCGTTGCCGGCCGCAAAGCTGATGGAAGTTTCCACCTCGCAATGATCATCATCGTCTACCGGGGCGTTGCCGAAGGCGCCCCACATGCGCTTGAACACGCCGGTATCGGCGTCGAACACGATGATCCGGTGATTACCGTAGCCGTCGGCGACGAACACCTCGTTGCTTTGCGGATGCACCCAGGCGTCCGCTGGACGATGCAGGTTCTGCGTATCCGCATTGCCTTTGCTTTGATTGCTGTGCCCGATCTGCATGACGAACTTGCCGTCCTGCGTGAACTTCAACAGCTGGTCGTCCGTGACACCGGGCTGGCCCCTGGTTGGGCAGCTGTTGCCGCCGATCCACACATAGGCCTTGTAATCGATATGGATGCCGTGCTCGCGTCCGGGCCACTCGTAGCCGGAACCGGGTCCGCCCCAAGCCTTGAGGAAATTCCCCGCGGAATCGAAAACCATGACCGGCGGCGCCGCCATCGCGGCATCTGCCGGGGGCAGCGTGCGCGGACGATGCAGAAGCCAGACATTATCTTCCGCGTCGACCGCGAAACTTGACTGATCGCCGAGCTTCCATTTGGCCGGCACCTTCGGCCAACCAGCGGCAACTTCGAACGTCGGCACAAGCCTCGCAGCGGCCGGTTGGGCTATCGCTTCGCTGCCGAAAAACATCCCGCCTTGCGCGCCGGCGATGACAAGCGATGCGATGAGAAGGGGGCAGCGCAAATGCGCTCGCTGCATGGTGATCGCCTCCTTCGCATCCCCCGCGCAGCTGCCGCCGAGTTGGCGCCAGTTAATTCAGCGGAATGTCCGCTTTCTTCACCACCTCGGACCAGCGCGTCACGTCATTGCGGATCTGCTCGCCGAACTCCTCCGGCGAAGTTGCCAGCACGTCGTAGCCGAGCTTCTGGATACGATCGGTCATGTCAGGCGTGGCGAGGATCGCCAGGATCTCGGTGTTGAGCTTCTTGACGATCGCGGGGTCGAGCCCGCCTGGCCCGAGCAGGCCCGCCCAGTTGGCGACCTCGAAACCGGGATAACCGGATTCGGCGATGGTCGGCAGATCGGGCATCAGGCTCGAGCGCTTCTTTTCCGCCATGGCGATCGGGCGGACGCGGTCGGATTTCTCGGTGAGCAGCGCCGGCACGCTGGCAAACATCGCCTGCACCTGTCCGCCCATCAGGTCGACCAGCGCCGGGCTCATGCCCTTGTTGGGGACGTGCACCATTTGGATGCCGGTCACGCTCTTGAACAGCTCGGCCGCAAGATGCGAAGCGCTGCCGATGCCGGCGGAAGAGTAGCTGAGCTTGCCCGGGTTGGCCTTGGCATAAGCGACGAACTCGGCGACGGTCTTCACCGGCAATTGCGAGTTCACCACCAGCGCATAGGGGCTGATCGCAACATTGACAATCGGGGTGAAGTCCTTGGCGACGTCATAAGGGGCGGTCTTGGCTACAGCAACCGAGAGCGACAGGCTGCTTGGCGTATAGAGCAGCGTGTAACCGTCGGCCGGCGAGCGGACGACGGATTTGCTGCCGATCACCCCCGCGGCTCCGGCCCGGTTCTCGACGATGAATTGTTGACCGAAGCGGTCGCTGAGGCGCTGCGCCAATAGACGCGCCATCACGTCGACGCCGCCGCCGGCGGCGACCGGCACAATGATGCGCACCACCTTGTCCGGATAATCGGCACTCGCCGGGTTGATCGACAGCGCCAGCAAGAGCGAGCCGAACAGGGCGGTCACTATTGACTTCATCGGATAGTCTCCATGCGAAAAAAGACTGCGGATTTGCTAGATTGTACCACTGCGTTCGCGCAAGCGCTCCGGAGAAAATGCCGCGCCTATAGAGCGTATGTCGAGGACATTTGAGCACTGCTTTTCCAGGAGCAAGGGTTTGCTCCCCCTCCCGGTTGGGGAACGGGTTCGGGTGAGGGGGCCCAAACTCCCGTCGCCCAGGCCCCCCTCACCCGGATTGCTTCGCCAGCCGACCTCTCCGCTTTGGGGAGGAGACCTTGCGGCACGACTCCGCTCTAGTTCAAGCGAGATGCGCACTATGCGTGCCGCCTTTCCTTAAGACCATAGTAGAGCGTGACTGTGTGCTTTGCCTCGGCGAAGAACAACCATCGCTCGACCAGAATGCCCGGCGCCTGCGCCAGGACTGCAACCAGGCTGGCGATCTTTGCGGCGCTTTCTACACCGAGGGCCACGGCCGTAGCGGCGAGCGGGATGGTGAAGGCCAACAGCTGGGCGATCAGACGCAATTTCTTCGCATGCTTGCGCGCAATGCGATAGCCCATCTCCTTGAGCACATAGTTCTCTTGTGTATGCGGCCACTCGATCGAACGCACTGTTCCGCCCTCAAGCCCGGTCGCGCTGTTTGCGGTCGCGGCGACCCCGAGCGCATCATTGTAGCGCCACGCCGCCCACTTCCACATCCATCCCAACCCGATCGCGATCAGGGTCAGGGTTTCGAGCAGGCGGTCCGCGGTACCGGTGAGCGCGAGCAGGGCGCCGAGCAGAACGGCTCCGGACATGATGGCGAGGATCAGAAAGCCCGGCATGGTCAGCGGAGAATTCCATTGCGCGATGGGCTTGAGCGAGGCGTAGATCATTCCGGTGGTGAACACCGTGGTCATCGCCGATGCCGTCATGATGAGTCCCGCGGCCGCGACCAATGGCTGGGTCGGGTCGAAGAACAGGCAGCCGGCCGCGAAAATTCCGGTCGGCACGAAAGTGAATAGGCCGGCGACGGCCTCGCGTGACAGCCAGGACGAGCGCCATTGCGAGAACGCCCGCCACGCCCGTTCTGGCCGGCCGAGATGGGCGGTCGACGACAGCAATCCGAGGGCGATCAGCCCAATCGCAAGGCTCAAGGCGGTCGCTGTGAGCAAGCGGTCTGGCGGAAGCAAGCGAGCAGCCGACATCGTGCCGATGAGTGCGAGCAGGCCGTAGCCCGCCCCGCTCGCGGAGGTGAACACGATGATCGAGAATGCGGGACGCATCGGCTCAGTTCGAAAGCATGCGGTCGATCCAGCCGAAAAATCCGCCTGCAGTCTTGATCGGCTCGAGTACAGGAACTGTAGCGCAAGCCGCGCGGCTTCGCGGCGGCAGATATTTGCTGACCGGCCGATAGCCGAGCTCCGGCATCAGATCGACGCCGCCGCGCTCGTGCACAAGGCGCGTCACCGGCGAATCCGGATCGCCGAGATCGCCGAAATGACGTGATCCGGTCGGGCAGGCGGCAACGCAGGCGGGCACGCGGTCCTCGGGCTTGAGATTTTGGTTGTAGATGCGGTCGACGCACAGCGTGCATTTCTTCATGGTGCCGGCGGAAGGATCGAGCTCGCGCGCCCCATATGGGCAGGCCCAGCTGCAGAGCTGGCAGCCGATGCACTTGTCCTGATCGACCAGAACAATCCCGTCGGCGGCACGCTTGTAGGATGCGCCGGTCGGGCAGACGGTGACGCAAGCGGGTTCATCGCAATGCAGGCACGAGCGCGGAAAGTGCACCGTTCTGTCGGTGCCAGCTTCACCCGCAGGGGTGTGCTCGTAAGTATGCACCCGGTTGAACCAGACTCCGTCGGCCTCGGACCCGTACGGATCAAGATCGGTGAGCGGCGCCATGGCGCCGCCGCTGTTCCATTCCTTGCAGCTCGTGACACAGGCCTGGCAGCCGACACAGGTATCGAGGTCGATGACCAAACCGAGCTTCTTGCGCGGTGTCGCCGGCAGGCCGGTCATGGCGCCGCTCTCCGAGCTGCCGCGCGGGCCGGATGAAACTCTGCGCCGAAGCCGAGGTGCGACGGCGCGGGGACAAGCCCGGGCGGCGCCGGCAGCGCGGGAAAATGTGCGGCTTTATCCTCAGCTTCTGCGCGCGTGCATTTGCGCAAGCGAACGCGCACATCGAACCAGGCCGCCTGCCCGGTGATCGGATCAGAATTGGAACGCCGGCAGCCGTGCTGGTCGGTCGGCATCAGGTCAGCGATCAGATGGTTGAGCAAGAAGCTGCGCGTCGCCTCGGTCGCATCATGGTCGAGCATGGCGGCGCCGCGCCGCTTGGCGATCGCGTTCCAGGTCCAGACCGTGTCCGGGTTTACGCCCTCGACAATGCGGATCTGTCCTTTGACCCTGCCGTGCGGGCTTTCGATCACGACCCAATCATCGTCTGCGAGATCGTGGAGCGCGGCCACATCGCGGTGCACGAACAGATGGTTCTGGCTTGTGATCTGGCGCAGCCAGGCGTTCTGTCCACCCCAGGAATGATAGATGTGCATCGGCCGCTGCGTGACAGCGGTGAGCGGAAACGCGTCGGTATCGATGTGCGAGTCCTCGAGCGGCGCGTACCAGATCGGCAGCGGATCGAAATAGCAGGCAATCCGCGCGCGATCACCCTCCGGCGGCAGCACAGTTCCGTGCCCGCGCGCCGCCAGGCGAAAGCGCTGCAGCGGCTCGGCGTAGAGTTCGAAGACGATCGGCGCCGGCTCCGCCACGAACCCCATGGCGACCACGAAGTCGAGATAGGAGCGGTTCGCCATCTTGTAGTACTTCTGCTCGTCGGCGAGCTGATGGTGCCAGAATCCGCCGTTCGCGATGTACCGCTTAAGCTGATCCGGATTGGGCGCGCCTTTGCCGATCGCGCTGCCGTCCGTGCCGCGCCAGCCGGCGAGCGGTCCGATGCCCGGCGAGCGCTCGTGGCGCACCATATAGTCGGCATAGTCGCGATATTTCGGCTTTCCCTCGGCATCCACCATGCCGGGCAAGCCGAGTCGCGTGCCGAGGTGGAGCAGCACCGACTGGAACGGGCGCACATCGCGATCGGGCGGCACGACCGGAATCCGAATCGCATCGCCCGGACCGTCCGCATGGCTGATCGGGCGATCGAGCAGGCTGATGCAGTCGTGGCGCTCGAGATAGGTGGTGTCCGGCAAAATCAAATCGGCGTACGCGACCGTCTCGGAAAAATAGGCGTCGGAATAGATGATGAACGGGATCTTGTAGGCGCCGCTCGCGTCTTGTTCAGTGAGCTTGGCGATGGTTTCGGTTGTGTTCATCGCCGAGTTCCAGGCGATGTTCGCCATGTAGAGAAAGAGCGTGTCGATCGGGTAAGGATCGCCGCGCACCGCATTGGCGATGACCGTGTGCATGAGCCCATGCGCGGCGAACGGCGCCTCCCAAGAATAGGCCTTATCGATGCGCTCGGGCTTGCCATCCGCATCGACCAGCAGATCTTGCGGGTCGCTCACCATGCCGAGCGGCATACCGCCGAGCGGCGTGTTGGGTCGGCCACCGCCCTTTCCGGCGGGCTTTGCGCCCCCCGGCGGCGGCTTGGGGTAGGGCGGCTTGAAGCGAAATCCTCCGGGCGTATCGACGGTGCCGAGCAGCACTTGCAGCAAGTGAATGGCCCGGCAGGTGTGAAAGCCGTTGGAATGGGCCGAGATGCCGCGCATCGCATGCATCGCCACGGGCCGTCCGCGCATGCTCGCGTGGCGCTCGCCGGCGCAATCCGTCCACGCAACCGGCAGCTCGATTGCCTGCTCGAATGCCACATGCGCGAGCTCGGCGGCGATCTGGCGAATTGTTGCGGCATTGACACCGCAACGGCGCGCCACCGCGTCGGGCGAATAGGCTTCATCGAGATAGCGCTCGGCAATGAGCTGCAACGCCGGCACGCAGGTGCGTCCACCGACCACATAGCGCCCGGTCAGCGCCGGGTTCAGGCCGCGCGCGCAGGCTTCGACTTCGTGTGCTTGAACGCGATCCCAAGCAAGCGGCCGCGCTTGCGCATCGCGCAGGACGAGCCCGTCATCCGCCGCGCCATCCTCGCGGATAATGAGGTGAGCCGCGTTGGTGAAGCGCGCAAGATAATCGAGATCGATGCGCCCGGCCTTGAGCAGCTCATGCACGATGGCGAGCACGAACAGACCATCCGTGCCAGGGCGGATGCCGATCCACTGATCGGCGATGGCACTGTAGCCGGTACGGCAAGGATTGATCGACACCACCTTGGTGCCGCGTGCCTTGAGTCGTCCGAGCCCGATCTTGATCGGATTGGAATCGTGATCCTCGGCGACGCCGAACAGCAGCAAATATTTAGTGTGCTCCCAGTCGGGCTCGCCGAATTCCCAGAACGAGCCGCCGATCGTGGTGAGGCCCGCGGCCGCCATGTTGACGGAGCAGAAGCCGCCATGCGCCGCATAGTTCGGGGTGCCGAATTGCGCCGCCCACCAGCCGGTCAGCGATTGCGATTGGTCGCGCCCGGTAAAGAAGGCAAGCCGTTTGGGATCAGTCGCACGGATGCGGGCGAGCCGCTCGGTGGCGATCGACAGGGCCTCGTCCCATTCGATCTCGCGGAACTCGCCTGCGCCGCGCGGCCCTGTCCGCAGCAGCGGCTTGCGCAGCCGCGCCGGGCTCAAGTGCTGCATGATGCCGGCGCTGCCCTTGCCGCAGATCACCCCGCGGTTGACCGGGTGATCGCGGTTGCCCTGGATGTAGCGGACCTGATCATTCTTGACGTGGACTTCGATCCCGCAGCGGCAGGCGCACATATAACAGGTGGTCTTGTGCACGGCGTCGGAGATGTGCGGCGACAGGTCGAAGCCGTCATCGTCCCGCGCTCCCTCCCATCCCGGGCTAGGGTGGGGGAGCGGGCGCTGCGTCGGCGCCGCATTGGCAGGGGATCGCCCGCTCATGTGGGTTTGGGATCGCTGCCGGGCACCTTGCGGACACGCGCCAAGTTCTTCGGCCCGGGCCCGCGCATGTAGTGCTTTTCAGGCCGATAGCGGTCGGGAGCGGTCCATTCCCGCCAGCGCGCAATGAGGCGACGAAACACAAGACCGAAGAAATTGCTTGGCGAGGGCCGATCCGGAGATGAAAGCATGGGCAAGCTCTGCATTCACGAGAACAAAGTTTTCTTGAACTCGATCTATCATTCAAACGAATTATTCTTATGATACCGATCGAATTGGCTGATGAATTGCCGCAAAATTTCCCATGACCCTCGAGCAGCTACGGATCTTTGTTGCCGTCGCCGACTTGGCGCATGTCACGCGCGCGGCCGCGGAGCTCGGCATCACTCAATCGGCGGCGTCCGCAGCTATCGCTGCGCTGGAGGCGCGCTATGACGCCAAGCTGTTCGATCGGGTCGGCCGCGGCATTCATTTGACCGAGGCTGGGCGGGCACTGCTGCCGCACGCGCGCGCAGTGCTCGATCGCGTTGTCGCTGCACGTTCCGTTCTCGAGGATCGCGGGAGCGAAGCGACCGGTACGGTCGGGGTGGCGGCGAGCCAGACGATCGCAAGCTACTGGCTGCCTGCGCGCTTGAGCGCATTCCGCGCGGCCCATCCGGGCGTGACGCTCGATGTGGTGATCGGCAATACCCGCGAAGTGGAGGCCGCGGTGGTTGATGGCGCCGTCAATCTCGGGCTGGTCGAGGGGCCGACCAGGCATCGCGCCTTGCTGCGGCGACAGATAGATCAGGATCGCCCGCTCTTGGTGGTCGCCGCGAATTATCCGCCGCTACCGGAATCAGAGCCCGGTCGTCTCGATCTTGCCGCTATTCCGTGGGTCATTCGCGAGGAAGGCTCCGGCACCCGCCATGTGTTGGAGGAGCTGGCCCAGCGGGCTGGGCTCAGCATGGATGAGCTCAATATTTTTCTGGTGCTGCCCGTCAATGAAGCGGTGCGCGAAGCCGTCGAGGCCGGCGCCGGCGCGACCATCATATCGGAGCATGTGGTGGCATCGGCGGTTGCGAGTGGAAAGCTACGCGCGATCCCGATCGATCTGCCGCCGCGCGACTTCACGCTGGTCCGCCATCGCGACCGGCATTTGAGTGTTGCGCAAGCCGCGTTGATCAAGCAGCTGACGCAGGGGGCGAGGGGCCGCTGAGGAGGGCGAGCACTGCGTCTGAGGGTTGCCGGTAGATGTTGTCCCTCTGCGCAAACCAGTTTACCGTCGAAATTGAAACTCGTGAGTTGCGCCCGGGCGGGAAACCGTGCCGGGTTTTTTCATGCGCACGACCGGGCGCTGGGCCGGTCTCCCCATATCGCGCCTCACCAGAAGGCTGCAGTCCAAGGCGAGTCTCCTGTTCGGGCCTGTTAGAACAGGGAGCCGAACGCTCCATTGCGTCATTCGACCCGTTTGGGTTGCAGGATCGTGGTGGGTCGGGCGTCCACTTGGATACTTCCGGCGCAAACGAGTCGAGGGTATTAAGCTACCTCCGGTTTGGCAGTTCGAACTTGTTTTTCATGAATGGAATCAATGCCGGTAGAACGATGCCCGGCTGAATAAAGAAAACCCGGGAATCCATTCCGTCCTGGACTCCCGGGTTCGGGTACAAACGAGGGTCTCTCACCAGCCTTCCTGCGCTTGCGGGAAGGAGACGGAAGATCAGTCGTAAAACTCAGGTGAGTGCTTCAAGGTGTCGGTCTGCACCTTGTCGTGATTGATCCAGAGCTTTGCCTGCTCCTTGGCGAGCTCGTCGGCGATCTTCTGCATCGAGGCGATCGTCTGGTCCTTGTCGGTGTTGCCCGCCGGAACGCGCCGATTGTCGAAATTGTCCTTGAAGTGGACCGCATCACCGCTCAGCACGACGGTGCCGGTCTTCGGCAGCTTGACGATCAGGGATTGATGGCCCGGCGTGTGTCCGGGGGTCGAGATTAGCACCAGGCTGCCATCGCCGAACACGTCTTTATCGCCTTCGAGCTTGGTCACCGGATGGGCCGGATTGAAGCGCGGCTGGCCGTTCGGCAACGGCCAGTCGTACTCGGCCTTCTGCACGTACAGCATGGCCTGCGGGAACATCTCGACATTGCCGGCGTGGTCCGGATGCGTGTGCGAGATCGCCATGTTCTTGATGTCGGACGGTTTGACGCCGATCTCAGCGAGTTGGGAAGCAAGCGTCTTCGGCTTCTTCCAGGACGGCGCGTCGCCCTGACCCTTCTGGCCGTCCGGCATAGCGGCAATCGCTTCGGCGACGCCAGTGTCCCACAGGAACCAGCCCTGGGTGGTGTGGTGAATCAGGTAGCAGTTGTCGGAGATCGCGAGCGGCTTGCCGACATTGACGCCGGGCGACCAGCGCGCTTGGTCGGGGCCGACGCCTTCGCCGCAATTCATGACATACATTTTATCGACATTGGTCTTGGTCTGAGCAAGACTCGGTTGAGTAAACAAGATCACCGCAAGCGACGCGGTAGACAAAAGACCGGCGAGCTTCATGAAAGCCTCCCATTGGACCATCGAGAAGTGGACGATCGTGGACCGATGTTCCCGTGACTATTGATGGTTGCAGGCGCATGCTAGCAATTTGCGGCATTCGCGAGAAGCGCCCTCCCGCCTGTCCCGGGCGCAGCACAGCACGGTTGCGGTGCGCTGCTGACCCTGGACCGTTCCGGTCTATGGATAGGGCTGTGGTTCTGGAGTGGAACGGGGCTTTAGCGGTCTCGCGAGCACGCTTCAGCCCGTTCGGGCCGTGCGGCACTAGCGCCCGGGACAAGTGAGAGCCTCCGGAAGCCTTGGCGTCATGGCAAAAAAGGGGCATTCTGCTTCTGGGGCTGCAAGCCTGCGGCGCCAAAAAAATTGCTTGTTCGAACAAGCGCCAGCTCGGCGCACAAAACAGATGGGGAAATGCAATGAGGAGCTTGATAGCGGCCTTGGTGCTCGCATCGCTGCCGTCGCTTGCGAGCGCTGCCGACCGGCCGGACTGGGCCTATCCGCCCAAGGAGCAGGCGAACGTGCCGAAAGAGCCTGACGATGGCAAGCCGCTGCAGGCCAAGGACAGCACCAAGTTCTACACCCGCAAGGAGATCAACTCGCAGATGGATTCGCCGGACTGGTTCCCGCAGGACCATCCGCCGATGCCGCAGATCGTCGCGCACGGCGATGGAAAGAACGTGCGCGCCTGCATCGGCTGCCACCTGCCGCATGGATTGGGGCATCCTGAGAATTCACGCGTCGCCGGTCTCACCACGGCCTACATCATTCGCGAGCTTGCCGATTTCAAGAGCGGGGTTCGCGGCGGCGAGGGCGCCGGCGCCATGACCAAGTTCGCCAAGGACCTGACGCCTGAGGAGATCAACGACGCCGCCAGTTACTTCTCCAGCCTCAAGCCGAAGCGTTGGACGCGCGTGGTCGAGACCGACACCGTGCCGAAGTCCTATTTCGAGGGGACACGGCGCCTGCAATATGACGGCAACGAGAAGGAGCCGATCGGCAACCGCATCATCGAATTGCCGGAGGACAAGGAGCAGGTCGAGCTGCGCAATCCGCGCGCGAGCTTCGTCTCCTATGTGCCGGTCGGCAGCGTCGCCAAGGGCGAGGCTATCGTAATGACCGGCGGCAATGGCAAGACGCTGCCCTGCGCGATCTGCCACGGCGCCGGCCTCAAGGGCCTCGGTGACGTGCCGAATATCGCCGGACGTTCGCCGGGCAACATCGCGCGCCAGATCTACTACTTCCAGACCGGTGCTCGCGGCGGACCTAACGCGGCCCTCATGAAGGGCGTTGTCGAGAAGCTGACCGGCGACGACGTGATTGACATCGCGGCTTACGTCGCGTCGCTCGATCCACAATAGCGACCGATCGTGCCCCGGCCTCCGAGCCGGGACCGTTCCAAGCTCAGACCTTCGATCGGAACGGTCGCGGTTCGGCAGTTCATCGCGGAATTGTACCCTCGCGAAAGTTTTTAACCCGTGGGCCGCGCTGCACTGCGCCCGGCACGAGCATTGTGTTCGGGCCTGGCTTCGTCCTGTGATGGAGCGGGCGGTATGGGACGGCCCCGCCAGCGGTGCGCGCAGGGCTGGTCTGCGTCGGTTTCTTCTGATTCCGAAAAAATTCCTGCATTTCTAGCTCTGCTCTAGCTCTGCGCTCGGCGATCCGTGCGGACGAGCCTGGCCAGCACCGCTAAATCGGTCCGCCGCATCCCGGTTGCATCGCCCCAACCGCCGGTGCCATAAACGGCGCCATAAGGGCTTCGCGAAATTACCATATTCGGGAGCGACCAGGGATCGACAACCGGCCCCGAACGGCAAGAGGATTTTCCAATGCTACGGTATCTTGCGGGTCTTATCGTCTCGGTCCTGCCGATCCTGTGCCTCGGCGCCCCTGCGGTCGGTGCGCAGGAACCCAGCGCCGCCGGCCTGTGGCAGCAGATCGATCCGGAGTCGGGCAAGAGCCAAGGCTGGTTTTTGATCACAGAGCATAACGGCGTCTACGAGGGCTCCATCGTGAAAATGTTTCTCACGCCGGATGACCCGCCGAACCCGATCTGCACCAAATGCAGCGGCGACCAGAAGGATCAGCCTTGGCTCGGCTTGACCATCATCAAGGGCATGATGCGCAAGGGTCTCGACTATGAAGGCGGAACGATCCTCGATCCACGCTACGGCAGCACGTGGGGCGCCGAGATGCACCTCAGCCCCGACGGACAAGACCTGACGGTCCGGGGGTTTGCTCTGATCTCCGCCCTCGGCATGAACCAGTACTGGAAGCGGCTGCCCGATTGTGCCTACGCGCAGCTTGATCCATCCATCATGGCCAGGTTCAAGCTCACCGCACCGAAGCCCGGGGCCCCCGGCACCGCCGCGAAGGGAAGGCAGCCCGCCGTCTGCTGAGGTGTCCGCTCCGCCAACCGTCTTTCAGAACCGCTCTTTCGTTCTGTTCCGGCTTTCGCGGGTCTGCGCCAGCATCGCGGTGCAGATGCAGTCGCTCGCGGTCGGCTGGCAGGATCTACAATCTGACCGACAGCCCCTTCGATCTCGGGCTGGTCGGCTTGATGCAGTTTCTTCCGCTGGTGTCCTTGATGCTTGTCGCCGGCCAGGTCGCGGATCGTTATGACCGCCGGCTGATCGTTCAGCTTAGCCAATTCCGTGCGGGACTGACCGCGGATTGGCTGGGCGCTGTTCCGGCGGTGGTGCTTGGGGGTGTCGCGACGCTCGCTGTGGTCGCCGCGGGCTTGCTGCTGTTCCCGGAACTCGCGCGTATCGGGCAATATCGAGGGAATTTCCCCGCCCGCGGAGCCGTCGGCAAGAGCGGCGACGGCGCCATCCGGATAGGCCGTCGCGGCCCGAAAATTGCATCTGTTTCGGCGCGCTTTGGGAGGTGGCCATGCATGGGTGGAGTCGGACGCACGAGCTCGTGACACAGCCATCGTCGGCCGGCAGGATCGCAGCGTCTGCGCCAGCGCCAGAGCTTCGACCCTGAAGAGCTGAGAAACCGATGTCCGTCCGCGCCGGCCTCCATCACGCTACGCGCTATCGGTACGACCATCCGGTCAATCTCGGACCGCAGATCGTACGCTTGTGTCCGGCGCCGCACTGCCGCACGCGCGTGTCGAGCTATTCGCTCAAGGTCACACCGTCACAGCATTTCGTGAACTGGCAGCAGGATCCCAACGGCAATCGAGTCGCGCGCTTCGTGTTTCCGGAGAAGACGACCGAGTTCTCAGTGACGGTCGATCTCATCGCCGACATGGAAGTCATCAATCCGTTCGACTTCTTTATCGAGCCGGGCGCCGAGACATTCCCCTTCGATTACGGGGATGATTTGCGCAAGGAGCTCGCGTCTTGCCTTGAGCCGGAATTGGCGGGCGAGCATCTCACGGCGTTTCTCGGCGGCCTTCCGCGCCAGCCGCAAAAGACTGTCGATTTCCTGGTCACGCTCAATCAGCATTTGCAGCGGAAGATTCGTTACGTGATCCGCATGGAGCACGGCGTGCAGACCGTGGAGGAGACGCTTGCGCTTGCGCAAGGCTCCTGCCGGGATTCCGCGTGGCTGCTGGTGCAGGTCCTGCGCCATCTCGGTTTGGCCGCGCGCTTTGTCTCCGGCTATCTCATTCAGCTCAAGCCCGACGTCAGGTTGCTCGATGGACCTTCAGGTGCCGCGCAGGATTTCACTGATCTGCATGCCTGGACCGAGGTCTATCTGCCGGGCGCAGGCTGGATCGGGCTTGATCCAACCTCCGGCCTGTTGTGCGGCGAAGGCCATCTGCCGCTCGCGGCGAGCCCCCACTACGGCGCAGCGGCGCCGATCACCGGTATGGTCGAGCCCGCCGAGGTCGACTTTTCCTTCGACATGAAGGTGACGCGGCTTGCGGAGCAGCCGCGCGTCACCTTGCCGTTCTCCGATGAATCCTGGGCCGCCTTGGACGCGCTCGGCAATCGCGTCGACGTTGATCTCGCCACGCAGGATGTGCGGCTCACCATGGGGGGCGAGCCGACTTTCGTCTCGATCGACGACTATCAATCAGCCGAATGGAACACGGCCGCGCTCGGCCCCGGCAAACGGTTGCGCGCCGACGAATTGATCCGTCGGCTGCACGATCGCTTCGCACCCGGCGGGCTGCTGCATTATGGCGAGGGCAAGTGGTATCCGGGCGAGCCGTTACCGCGCTGGGCCTTTTCACTGTTCTGGCGCCGCGATGGCGTGCCGATCTGGCGCAAGCTTGAATTGCTGGCGAGGGAAGCTGCGACGCGTCCGCCCTCCGCGGAGGAGGCGCAGCAGTTCAGTGAAAGCTTGGCGGCGCGCCTCGGCATCGCGCGCGATTTCGTTCAGCCCGCATACGAGGACCCGGCCGATCGCCTGATCAAGGAGGGGGCATTGCCGGCCAACATCGATCCGAGCAATCCGCAGATCGATGATCCAGACGAGCGCGCGCGCATCATGCGGATGGTCGAGCGTCATCTGGGGCGGCCTGCGGGTTATGTCCTGCCGGTCCAGCGCTGGACCGCGAAGGCGCAAGCTCCCGGCTGGATCAGCGAAATGTGGCGCACGCGGCGGGGTCGTTTGTTCCTTGCAGCTGGCGATTCGCCGATCGGGCTGCGATTGCCGCTCGGCTCTCTGCCTTACCTTGCACCGGTTGACTATCCGCATGCGGTGCCGGCCGATCCGTTCGCGCCACGCGCGTCGCTGCCGGACGGTCCGCTGCCGCAGCCGGTGGCGGAGCCACGCGGGCCTTTCGCGATGGCCGGAGGCGGGAGCACTGAGATGCTTGCCGCCGGGCGCCCCGTCCCGCAGGGTATGCCGGCGGCGGGCGCGCCGCTTTCGTCTGCCGGCATCCCGGTGCGCACCGCGATCGCGATCGAGGTGCGTGACGGCAAGCTGTGCGTGTTCATGCCGCCAGTCGAGCGGCTGGAGGATTATCTCGATCTCTTGACAGCCGCCGAGACATCTGCGGCCGAACTTGGCCTGCCGATCCGTGTCGAAGGCTATCCGCCGCCGCCCGATCCGCGCCTCAACGTCATCAAGGTGACCCCTGATCCGGGCGTGATCGAGGTCAACATTCATCCCTCCGCGTCATGGCGCGAGGCGGTCGAGACCACGACCGCACTTTACCAAGAGACGCGCCTCGCGCGGCTCGGGACCGATAAGTTCATGATCGACGGCCGGCACACCGGCACCGGCGGCGGCAATCACGTGGTGCTGGGCGGGATCAACGCTGTCGACAGCCCGTTCCTGCGGCGCCCCGATCTGCTCAAGAGCCTGGTCCTCTATTGGCAGCGCCGCCCCTCGCTCTCCTATTTCTTCTCCGGTCTGTTCATTGGTCCTACCAGCCAGGCGCCGCGTCTTGATGAAGCGCGGCAGGACATTCTCCATGAGTTCGAGATTGCGCTCGCCATGGTGCCGGCGCCTGGCTTGGGCGAACCGCCGCGCCCTTGGCTGGTTGATCGGCTGTTCCGCAATCTCTTGGTCGACGTCACCGGCAATACGCATCGGGCGGAAATCTGCATCGACAAGCTGTTCTCGCCAGACGGACCGACCGGCCGGCTCGGCTTGGTAGAGTTCCGTTCATTCGAGATGCCGCCCGATGCGCGAATGAGTCTCGCCCAGCAATTGTTGTTGCGCGCACTTGTCGCCTGGCTGTGGCGAAGCCCGCTCGACGGCAAGCCCGTGCGCTGGGGGACTGCGCTGCATGATCGTTTCATGCTCGAGCACTTCATCTGGCGGGACTTTCTCGAAGTGCTCGAAGACCTCGGGCGCGCCGGCTATCGCTTCGATCCCACTTGGTTCGCGGCGCAACGCGAATTCCGCTTTCCGCGTTATGGGGAAGTCGAATACGGCGGCGTACGGCTTGAGCTCCGGCACGCGCTCGAGCCGTGGCATGTGCTGGGCGAGGAAACTACTGGTGGCGGCACCGCACGCTTCGTTGATTCCTCGGTCGAGCGGCTTCAGGTCAAGGTCGAGGGCATGATCGACGGCCGCCACATTGTTACCTGCAACGGCCGCCCCATGCCGCTGGTCCCTTCAGGGCGATTCGGCGAATATGTGGGTGGCGTGCGCTTCAAAGCTTGGCGCTTGCCCTCATCGCTGCATCCGACAATCGACACCCACGCGCCACTGACCTTCGATATACTTGATATTTGGAGCAACCGTTCGCTCGGCGGCTGCGTCTATCATGTGTCGCATCCGGGCGGCCGCAATTACGAGACTTTTCCTGTGAATTCCTACGAGGCCGAGGCTCGCCGCCGCGCCCGATTTCAGGATTATGGCCATACGCCCGGCCGAATCGCGAGCCTTCCCCGCGTCGAGCGCTCGATCGAATATCCGCTTACGCTCGACCTTCGTAATCCGCTTTAAAGGTTTCCGATGGCAGTCCGTCCCGACAGCGCGGTCGAGCCGCAGGCAGATGATTTGGAAAGTCTGCTTTCTGGCTATCGTCCGCTCGCCGGCATCTTCGACGAAGTGATGGATGCGGACGGTCAAGTCCGTGCACATTGGCGGCCGTTCCTCGCCATGCTCGCTTCGCTCGGGCCTGAGGAGATGAACCGGCGGTTCGCTGTCGCCGACCGGTACCTCAACGATTCCGGTGTGTTCTATCGCGTCTACGAGGATCCCTCCGGCGCCGAGCGGCCATGGCCGCTAAGCCATACTCCGCTGATCATCGATCCGGGCGAGTGGGCTGAGCTCCGGCGCGGCCTCATTCAGCGCGCCGATCTGCTCGAGCTGGTGCTAACGGACGCTTATGGCGAGGCCAAGCTCGTGCGCGACGGCCATCTCCCGGCCGCGCTGATTGCCGGAAATCCGGAATTCTTGCGGCCGCTCGTCGGCGTTGCGCCGCCCGGCGGAGCGCATCTGCGCTTCTATGCGGTCGATGTCGGGCGGGGCGCCGATGGTCGTTGGTGGGTGCTGGGTGATCGCACCCAGGCGCCCTCCGGCACTGGCTTTGTGCTGGAAAGCCGGCTTGCACTGCAACGCGCCATTCCGGAGGTCTACCGGGCCGTTCGGGTCGAGCGCCTCGCGCCGTTTTTCCAGGCATTTCAATCGTCGCTGTCGTCGCTCAATCGCCAGCACGATTCGCGTGTGTGTCTGCTCACACCCGGGCCGATGAACGATTCCTACTTCGAGCACGCTTATCTCGCCCGGTATCTCGGATTGTTGCTGGTCGAAGGCGAGGATCTGACAGCACGTGATGACGGTGTCTTCATCCGTACCGTATCCGGCTTGAAGCGGGCCGAGGTTCTGCTGCGTCGGCTCGATGCCGATTTCTGCGACCCATTGGAGCTCAACGCGCACTCGCAATTGGGCGTTGCCGGGCTGGTGCAGACGGTGCGTGACGGCAAGGTCGTCATCGCCAATTCGCTGGGGGCGGGGCTGGTTGAAGCGCGCTCGATGCTCGCCTTCCTGCCGGCGCTGGCGCCGGTGTTGCTCGGCGCCGAGCTCGCGATTCCGAATATCGCGACCTGGTGGCTCGGCCACGCCGAGCTGCGCGACGGGATGGTCGGTCGACTCGACAAGATGGTGATCGCTTCGGCGTTCACCGACAATCTGCCGGGCCGCCGCATCGGGCCGGCAGCGCTCGGGGCGATGCTCGATGCCGACGAGCAGGCTCATTTCACGCGAGCCATCGCCGATCGTGGTCTCGACTTCGTGCTGCAGGAGGCGGTGAAGCTCTCCACCATGCCGGTCTGGCATGAGGGCCGATTCGAGCCGCGCCCCTTCATTCTGCGACTTTATCTGGCGCGCACCGGCGATGGCTGGGCGGTCATGCCGGGCGGGTTCGTCCGCATCGCGGACGGCATCGACGCGCACGCGGTGAGCCTGCAGAAGGGCGGGCGCACGGCCGATGCCTGCGTGCTGTCGGATCGGCCGGTCGCTGAGACGACGCTGTTGCCCACACCGGAGCGGATCGTGATCCAGCGCGCCAGCGGCGTGTTGCCGAGCCGCGCCGCCTACAACTTGTTCTGGCTCGGCCGCTATGTGGAGCGCGCCGAGGCGACGCTGCGCCTGGTGCGGGCGCTCATCAACCGCATCACCGAGGCCGGCGAAGCGGCGGCGCTGATCACCGCCCGCGTCAGCGCAATCCTGGAATCCTGGAGCGCGGGCCCCAGCGACATACCGCGCGCCAAACCCGCCCTGATCGCGGAGGCCGTTCTTACCCGCCGCGACTGCGAGGGCTCGCTGCCGCGGCTTGTCGCTGCGGCGCGTTCGGCTGCTTCAGTGATCCGCGATCGCCTTTCGCCCGATGCCTGGCGTGCGTTCACCGATCTGCTCACCGAGATCGATGCGTCATCTGGTTCGGCGGCATCCGAAAGCCTGATGCTTGACCGCGTTGAGCGAGCATTACGGATCATCGCGTCGTTCTCGGGTCTCGCGCAGGAGAACATGACGCGGCTTGCCGGCTGGCGGTTCTTGGAGCTCGGCCGCCGTATCGAGCGCGCTATCCTGACCTGCCGTTTCGTCCGCGATCTTGCCGACCCTTCCGCGCCGGACGGCGCGCTCGATGTGCTGCTTGAGCTGTGCGACAGCCAGATGACCTATCGGCAACGTTATGTGATGGTCGCCGCGCGCGCGCCGGTGATCGACCTGGTCATGCTCGATCCCAACAATCCACGCGCAGCGATCTACCAGCTCGACCGCATCGAGGCGCATCTGGCGGCGCTTCCCAAATATGTGCCGGACGGCCGCCTGTCGCCGGCGCAGCAGATTGCCGCGTCGATCGCCACCAGTCTGCGTACCGCCGATGCTGCCCAGATAGACGCGGACCTCATTGTCGGCAGCGAGAACGCGCTGATGAAGCTTTCAGAAACGATCGACTCCTCGCATCTCGCATACACCGAACGCTCGGAGGCCGTGTGGGAGGCCCTGGCATGATCTATGATATTCGCCAGACTACGACCTATGCCTATGCGTCGAAGGTCGCTTACGCGCACCACGCTCTCCACTTGACGCCAGTCAACCGGCCGCGCCAGCGGGTGCATGCGGTGGCGCTGGAAATCTCGCCGGTGCCGGTGGAGCGGCGCGACAGCGTCGATTTTTTCGGCAATCACGTGACCCGGATCGGCCTCGAAGAGGCGCACGATAGCCTGTCGATCAAGGTTGTGGCGCGAGTCGCCGTGGAGGCGCCGCCCCACCCCGATCCCGATGCGACGCCTGCCTGGGAGGCGGTGCGCGCCGACGCCGTGATGGGGAGCTACCTCGGCCCGGATTCGCCGGCGCATTTCCTGTTTCCCAGCCGGCAGGTTTTTCTCGATCCCGCGATCACCGACTACGCACGGCAGAGCTTCGCGCCGGGAAGGCCGGTGTTCGCCGGCGCGGCCGATCTCATGAACCGCATCAAGGCCGACTTCACCTACGAGATCGGCTCGACCGACGTTGCCACCTCGCCATCACAGGCCTTCGCGCAACGCAGCGGTGTTTGCCAGGATTTCGCCCATATCATGATTGCCGGGCTGCGCGGCCTCGGGCTGCCAGCCGCCTACGTGAGCGGTTATCTGCGCACCGTGCCGCGCGAGGGACAGGCGCGGCTCGAAGGCTCCGACGCCATGCATGCGTGGACCATGGCCTGGTGCGGCCCTGAAGCAGGCTGGTGCGGATTTGATCCGACCAATGCGTTGCTCGTCGGCGACGATCACGTGTTTCTTGCGCTCGGCCGCGACTATGCGGATGTGGCGCCGATTGCCGGAATCTTCTTTGCTTCCGGCGGACAGCATCTTGAGGTCGCCGTCGACGTTATCCCGGTCGATCCTGCGGCGGCCCGCACGGTGTAGGCGCCCTAAGCAAGCCCACCCTTTTGCTCGATGAAATCGATGATCGCGTCCACCCCATCCCCCGTGTGCAAGTTGCTGAACACGAACGGTCGCGATCCCCGCATGCGCTTGCTTTCGCGTTCCATCAGCGCCAGCGAGGCGCCGACATGCGACGCGAGATCGATCTTGTTGATGATCAGAAGATCGGAGCGGGTGATGCCGGGGCCGCCTTTGGAAGGAATCTTGTCGCCGGCCGCGACATCGATCACGTAGAGTGTAAGATCGGCAAGCTCCGGTGAGAAGGTCGCCGCGAGATTGTCGCCGCCAGATTCGATGAGTATGAGATCAAGCTCGGGGAACTTCACCTGCATGTCGGCGACTGCGGCGAGGTTGATTGAAGCATCCTCGCGAATGGCGGTATGGGGGCAGCCGCCGGTTTCCACGCCGGCAATGCGCTCCGGCGCGAGCGCCCCGGAGCGCACGAGATAATCGGCGTCCCATTTCGTGTAGATATCATTCGTGATCGCGGCGATCTCGTAGCGCGCGCGCATGCGCTTGCAGAGTGCATCCATCAGCGCCGTCTTGCCGGAGCCGACCGGTCCACCGACACCGACGCGGAGCGGGCCGTAGGTGGTCTTCATACGATTTTCCTGAACATGCTAGCTGCGGAACAAACGTGTATGTTGTGTCTCGTGACGCATGCCGGCTATTTCGGCCCGAAAGCCAGCGCTGCCGACTTCATCAAGTGAACATTTAAGCGCCGCGTCAACGCATTCCGTAATGAGCGGCTCGAGGCTGGCCAACACCCGCTGGCTGTCGGTCTGGCCGAGGGGAATGAGGCGCAAGCCGGCGGTGATGAGATTGCCGGCGACGGCCTGCAGATAGGCGGCCAGCGCGGGCTCGAGCGCGATACCGTGGCCGGCGCTCGCAACCGCGACCGCAACCGGATAGGCGAGAGGACCGCTCCACACAGTGTGGAGTCGATCAAGCGCCGCGCAGCCCCAGGCGGCGCGTGTGACCTCGAAGAAGGCGCGCCCCTGCGCGGTCGTTTCAAGAAACCGCTCGCGGCTTGCAGTGAATGCGGCCGCAAGCTCGGCGACTGCGCCGAGTGCCACGTCATCTTGCGCGGCCACCGACCGGTGCGCGTGTGCGAGGAACACGGCATCGCAGAAGCCGCTGCCTTCGCGGATCACGGCCGAGAGCCAGTCTGCGAGGCTTCCGGCATCGGTCATATCGCCGGCCTCGACCGCCCATTCGAGCCCGCCCGAATAGGAGAATGCGCCGACCGGATAGGCGGGCGACATCCACGCCATCAGCCGATAAAGCGCTGACCGCTCCTGCCGGCTAGTCATGCGCACCGCCTGAATGGGCATGCGGAAGAACGTATGCGCCACCATCGGGCTCGAACGTCGCTTCGACCTCGGTGATCTCCGCGCCCAGGCGCTGCAGCATGTCGGCAAGGACATGGTCGCGGCGGATGCGCAGCCGCCGGCCGATGACCTGAATCTCGGTGTGTCGATTGCCGAGATGCCAGGCAAGCCGCGCAAGTTCGGACGCATTGGCGGCCGCGACTTCATAAAGCGGCTCCGGCTTGCCGACCACTCGCACGAGCGCGCCATCGTCGAGCACGAGGCCGTCGCCGTCTCGGAGAGCGATCGCATGCGGCAGGTCGAGCAGGACGGTGGTGCCGCGCTCGCCCTTGAGCAACCACCTGCGGCGGTAGCGGTCGGTCGCATCAAGCACCACTCGGTCGACTGCCGCCGTCCTGTCCCACTCCCCTGCCGGCCGAACCGAATGCGCGCGTCGCATGATCAGAACAGAAAATAGCGCTGTGCCATGGGCAGCACCTCGGCGGGCTCGCAGGTCAACAGCTCGCCGTCTGCCCTGACTTCATAGGTCTCGGCATCAACATCGATCTTGGGCGTGGCGCTATTGTGGATCATGCTCTTCTTGGAAATCTTGCCGCGCGTGTTTTCGACCGCGACCAGGGTCTTGGCGATCCCGAGCTTCTTGGCGAGCCCTCCGCGCACTGCGGCCTTTGAGGCAAAGACCACGGAAGAAGCGGTGCGGGCACCCGCAAACGCGCCGAACATAGGCCGGTAGTGCACGGGCTGCGGCGTTGGGATAGATGCGTTGGGATCACCCATGAGCGCCGCCACGATGGAGCCGCCCTTGATCACAATGTCAGGCTTCACGCCGAAGAACGCCGGCGACCACAGCACCAGATCGGCGAGCTTGCCCTTCTCGACCGAGCCGATGAGCTTGGAAACGCCATGCGTGATCGCGGGATTGATCGTGTATTTGGCGATATAGCGCTTGGCCCGGATGTTGTCGTTGTCCCGCTCCCCTTTGAGGCGCCCGCGCTGCTTCTTCATCTTGTCGGCGGTCTGCCAAGTTCGAATGATGACCTCGCCGAGCCGGCCCATGGCCTGGCTGTCCGATGACATCATCGAGAGCGCGCCGATGTCATGCAGGATGTCCTCCGCCGCGATGGTCTCCTTGCGGATGCGGCTCTCGGCAAACGCCAAGTCCTCGGCGATCGACGAATCGAGATGATGACAAACCATCAGCATGTCGAGATGCTCGTCGATGGTGTTGCGGGTAAATGGGCGCGTCGGGTTGGTGGAGGAGGGAAGCACGTTGGGAAGCCCGGCGACCTTGATGATGTCCGGCGCATGGCCGCCGCCGGCGCCCTCGGTGTGGAAGGCGTGGATGGTGCGGCCTTTGAACGCCTTGATGGTATCCTCGACAAAGCCCGACTCGTTGAGCGTGTCAGTGTGGATCATGACCTGAATGTCGTGATCCTCGGCGACCGAGAGACAGCAATCGATCGCAGCCGGCGTCGTGCCCCAGTCTTCGTGCAGCTTGAGCGCGCACGCGCCGGCCTTGATCATCTCTTCGAGCGCGGCCGGGCGCGACGCATTGCCTTTGCCGGCAAAGCCGAGATTGACCGGGAACGCATCCGCCGCCTGGATCATGCGCGCGATGTGCCAGGGACCAGGCGTGCAGGTGGTCGCGTTGGTGCCGGCCGCCGGCCCGGTGCCGCCGCCGAGCAGCGAGGTGACGCCCGACATCAGCGCTTCCTCGATCTGCTGCGGACAGATGAAATGAATGTGCGTGTCGAAGCCGCCGGCAGTGAGGATCTTGCCTTCGCCGGCGATCACTTCGGTGCCCGGGCCGATGATGAGCTTGACCCCCGGTTGGACGTCCGGGTTGCCGGCTTTGCCGATGCCGGCGATCTTCCCGTCCTTGATGCCGATATCTGCCTTCACGACTCCCCAGTGATCGAGGATCAACGCATTGGTGATGACAGTGTCGAGCGCACCCTGCCGGTTGGTGACTTGGCCTTGGCCCATGCCGTCACGGATGACCTTGCCGCCGCCGAATTTCACCTCTTCGCCGTAGGTGGTGAAATCCTTCTCCACCTCGATGATGAGATCGGTGTCGGCAAGCCGCACCCGGTCGCCGGTGGTCGGCCCGAACATATCCACATAGGCGCGGCGCTCGATTTTCAACGACATGGCTTTCTCTCAGAGCTTGCCCATCACGTCACCGCGAAAGCCGAAGACCTTGCGGGTTCCGGCGTACGGAATGAGCCTGACATCGCGCGTCTGGCCCGGCTCGAAGCGCACGGCAGTGCCGGCCGCAATATCGAGCCGCATGCCGCGCGCCTTCTTCCGCTCAAACTTCAGCGCCGGATTGGTCTCGAAGAAATGATAATGGCTGCCGACCTGCACCGGCCGGTCGCCGCAATTGGTGACCGTGATGGTCACGGTCCTGCGGCCGGCATTGAGCTCGATCTCGCCGTCTTGAGTGAAGATCTCGCCGGGGATCATGCTTGGATCTCCTGGGTCATGGCCGGGCTTGTCCCGGCCACATAACTGGGAGGCTCGCGGCGAGCGCGGGCAGACAACAGAGGATGCAGGGCGCTGTCATCGGATCGGCTCGTGTACGGTGACGAGCTTGGTCCCGTCCGGAAACGTCGCTTCCACCTGGACCTCGTGGATCATCTCTGGGATTCCTTGCATCACTTGGCTGCGCGTCAACACGCCGGCACCCGCTTCCATCAGCTCGGCGACCGTCCGGCCGTCGCGCGCACCCTCGAGGATGAAATCGGTGATCAGCGCGACAGCCTCCGGGTGGTTGAGCTTGACGCCGCGTTCGAGGCGACGCCGGGCCACCACCGCGGCCATGGCGATCAACAGCTTGTCTTTTTCTCGCGGCGTCAAGTTCATGCACGCAAGTCCCTTTTTCTCAATTGAACCAGAGCCGCGGTAGTCGTCCGCCGCGGAGTGCGCCGACTATGCAGCTGAGATCGTGGCGGAGCGCGGCGCCGTGGGCGGCCACCATGCGCACGGCCAGTAGTCCGTTCCAGGCGGATACGCCGATCTCGCTCATGGATTCCGCGCTCACGGAGCGCACGGCGTCCGCAGTCGCTGAGTCCCCCGGCACCATCAGAATGCTGGCGATCGCCATGCCACCGCCTGCAATGGCTGGCCGATCGAGCTTTGCGGCCATGTTTCCGGCAAGCCGCATTGTCTCGGCATGAACGAGCCGGCCTTCGCGACGGATACGCCAGCGATCGAGCAGGAACCCTTCCGCAATGCTCTCACCCATGCCGGAACGGCCGAAGACCACCGCCTCTGCGAGAAGCAGGTGTGCGTCGGGCGCCAGATCAACCTCGATGCTACGCCTGAGCCGCGCGCGATCGAACAGGATGGTTTCGCGCGGCAACCACGCGAGCTCACCACCGGGCGCGACCGCGAGCTTCGCATCGACGCTCGTGTCCGGCCCGAGTGTGCGATAAATCCTTTCGGCCGAAGCGCTGGTCACCAGCAGACGGGCGTTCGGACCAGCGGAAAAATCGAGCACAAAGCGGTCGCCGCCCGCCATGCCGCCGGCCGTGTTCACGATTGTGGCTTCGAGCTCTTCGGCGGGCGCACCCGGGCAGCGCACGCGCAGAGCGCCTTCTTCGTGCACGTGCTCGCGCCGGCTCGCCCCAAAGGCGAACTTGGCGCTCAGGGCAACGCTCGCGACAGCGCGGTTGTTGGCGAATATAGTCTCGACGCTATCCTTGAGCATTGCCTCGGCCACCCCGCTTCCTCCCCACAACCTTGTTCTGCGCAGTTTGGCCGTTCAGGTTCAAATCGCCAGCGCGCGCTTCAAATCCTGCTCCTCCATGCCGGCGCGATCGCAAGAATAAACGACGGACCCGCGGTCCATCACCACGAATCGGTCGCCGAGCTCACGCGCGAAGTCGAGGTATTGCTCAACCAACACGATCGCCATCTGCTTCAAGCCCCGCAGATACGATATGGCGCGGCCGATATCCTTGATGATCGAAGGCTGGATGCCTTCGGTCGGCTCATCCAACAGCAATAGCCGCGGCCGCATCACCAGCGCCCGCCCGATCGCAAGCTGCTGCTGCTGGCCACCGGATAGATCGCCGCCGCGGCGGCCGAGCATGGTATCGAGCACCGGAAACAAAGAGAACACATCGTCGGGGATGGAACGCTGGCTCCGCGCAAGAGGGGCAAATCCGGTCTTGAGATTTTCCTCAACCGTCAGCAGCGGAAAGATCTCGCGGCCCTGCGGCACATAGGCAATGCCGCCGCGCGCCCGCTCGAAAGGCCTGAGCTTGGTGATGTCCTGCCCCGCGAAGGTGATCGAGCCATTGCTGATCGGATGTTGGCCGATCAGGGCGCGAAGCAGGCTGGTCTTGCCGACCCCGTTGCGACCGAGCACGCAGGTCACCTCGCCCGGAGCGGCGGTGAGCGAGACGGAACGCAAGGCTTGAGCTGCGCCGTAGTGGAGATTGACGGAAGTTACTTCGAGCATCCCTATCGCCCCAAATACACCTCGATCACCCGCTCGTTCTGCGACACCTGATCGATGGATCCTTCGGCCAGAACAGCGCCTTCGTGCAGGACGGTGACCTTGACGTCGAGCTCGCGCACGAACGTCATATCGTGCTCCACCACCACAATGGTGCGGTCGCGGTTGATCTCCTTGAGCAGCTCGGCGGTCTGGTGCGTTTCCGCATCGGTCATGCCGGCGACAGGCTCGTCGACCAGAAGGAGCTTGGGCTGCTGCGCGAGCAGCATGCCGATCTCGAGCCACTGCTTCTGCCCGTGCGAGAGCCCGCCGGCGACGCGATGGCGCACCGCAGAGAGGCGGGTCGTCCGCAATATGTCGTCAATTCGTTGGTCAGTTTCCGGTGTCTCGCGCCAGAACAGCGCCGCGCGTGCATGGCGGTCGCTCTTCAGTGCCAGCAGGATATTGTCCTCGACCGTATGCATCTCGAACACGGTGGGCTTCTGGAACTTGCGGCCGATCCCGAGCTCAGCGATGTCGCTCTCGTCGAGCCGGGTGAGGTCGTGGCGACCGTCGAACAACGCCGCGCCGTTGTCTGGTCGCGTCTTGCCGGTGACCACATCCATCATGGTGGTTTTGCCGGCGCCGTTGGGGCCGATGATGGCCCGCATCTCACCGGGCTCGACCACGAAAGAGAGGTTGTTGAGCGCGCGGAAGCCGTCGAAGGAGACGGTGATCCCGTCAAGGTAGAGCATCGATGAGGTTGTTCGGTCGGTCATGCTTGCCCCGTCACTCCGCTGCACGCGGCGTGGGTTCAATGGCCGATGCTCCGATCACGCTTTCGGTTGGGCTCTTTTCGCGGCGACCAGACGTCGCCCAGAAGCGGAACGAGCCGATGATGCCGCGCGGCAGCAGGATGGTCACGCCGATGAACAGCGCGCCCAGCGTGAACAGCCAATAGGGTGCGAGCACCCCAGAGGTGAAATAGGTCTTGGCGAAGTTGACCAGAACCGCGCCGATCGCCGCGCCGACGAGGGTGCCGCGCCCGCCGACCGCGACCCAGATCACCGCCTCGATGGAGTTGGCCGGGGAGAACTCGCTTGGATTGATGATGCCGACCTGCGGCACGTAGAGTGCACCCGCAATACCAGCCATGCAGGCCGAAACGGTGAATACCAAGAGCTTGTAGGACTCGACCCTGTAGCCGAGAAAGCGGGTGCGCGATTCCGCATCCCGAATGGCGATCAGCACCTTGCCGAATTTCGATGTGACGATCACCCGGCAGAGGATGAACGTGAGCATCAGGGTGATCGTTGAGATGGCGAATAGGGCATCGCGTGTGCCTTGCGCCTGCACGTTGAAGCCGAGGATGTCCTTGTAGTCGGTCAACCCATTGTTGCCGCCGAATCCGAAATTATTGCGGAAGAATCCGAGCATCAGCGCAAAGGTCAGCGTCTGGGTGATGATAGAGAGATAGACGCCCGTGACGCGCGAGCGGAACGCGAACCAGCCGAACACGAAGGCGAGCAAGCCCGGCGCCAGCACGACCATCAATAGCGCGTAGGGGAAATGCTGGAAGCCATACCAATAGACCGGAAGTTCCTTCCAGTTCAGGAACACCATGAAGTCCGGCAGGATCGGGTTGGCGTAGACGCCGCGGGTGCCGATCTGACGCATCAGATACATGCCCATCGCGTAGCCACCGAGCGCGAAGAAGGCCCCATGGCCAAGCGAGAGGATGCCGCAATAGCCCCAGATCAGGTCGAGGGCCAAAGCGAGGATCGCGTAGCAGATATATTTTCCAAACAGCGAGACGAAGTAGGTCGACAGACCGAACGGCGAGGATGATGGCAGCGCCAGGTTGAGGAGAGGGACCAGCACGGCGATGACGGCCAGCGCCAAGATGAAGCCGAAGCTGCCCCGGTCCAGTGTGCGAACGAGCGGAAAGCTGCTCACGCTTCCACTGCCCGGCCCTTGAGGGCAAACAGCCCGCGCGGACGCTTCTGGATGAACAGGATGATGAGCACCAAGATGATGATCTTGCCGAGCACCGCACCTGCGAAGGGTTCCAGGAACTTATTGGCGATACCGAGCGTGAAGGCGCCGACCAGCGTGCCCCATAGGTTCCCGACTCCGCCGAATACCACCACCAGGAACGAGTCGATGATGTAACCCTGCCCGAGATTTGGACTGACATTGTCGATCTGCGAAAGCGCGACGCCGGCGATGCCCGCGATGCCGGAGCCGAGCCCGAAGGTGAGCGCATCGATCTTGCCGGTACGGATGCCCATGGCGGCGGCCATAGACCGGTTCTGCGTCACCGCGCGCATTTCAAGGCCGAGGCGTGTCAGTCGCAACATCGCTAGGAGAGCGACAAAAGTCAGAAGCGTGAACACGATGATCCAGAGCCGGTTGTATGTGATGGTCATCTGCCCGAGCTGGAATGCACCGCTCATCCATGAGGGCGCGCCGACCTCGCGGTTGTTGGCGCCGAACCCGGTGCGCACCGCCTGCTGCAGGATCAGCGAAAGGCCCCAGGTGGCGAGCAGCGAATCAAGCGGACGACCGTAGAGAAAGCGGATGATGCAGCGCTCGACCAGGATCCCGACGGCGCCCGATACCAGGAAGGCGAGCGGAATGGCGATGGCGAGCGAATAGTCGAAAAGACCCGGATGCCGCGTCCGGATGAGCTCCTGCACCACGAAGGTCGTGTAGGCGCCGAGCATGACCATCTCGCCGTGCGCCATGTTGATCACGCCCATCACGCCGAATGTGATCGCGAGCCCGATGGCGGCGAGTGCGAGGACCGAGCCGAGCGATAGTCCATACCAGGCGTTCTGCACTGCGCCCCAAAGGGCGAGGTCGCGCTGCAGCGCCGCCACGGCGTCTGCTGCGGCTTTCTTGACGTCAGCGGAGCTACTCGCCGGTACATCCGCCAGCAGCGCGACGGCGTCCTGATCGCCGCGGCCGCGGATCACGCCGATAGCGGCGATTTTGTCGGCGTCGGAGGCGTCGTCGAGATTGAGCACGACGGCGGCGCGCGCCGCGATCAGGGCCTCTTTTACGCGCGCGTCGGTTTCCTTGGCGATCGCCTGCTCGAGCGCCGGCAAGGCATTGGCGTCGCGTGACTGGAACACCGCCTGAGCTGCTTCGAAACGTTTGTCGGTGCTGCCTGTCATCAGGGTCATGGCGCCGAGCGCGGCTTCGATCACCCGCCGGACGCGATTGTTGATCTCGACCGGCGCCAGATCCGCAGGCGCTGGTCCCGTAGCCGGCTGGCCGGTCGCGGCGTCGAATAGTGTGTCGGTGCTGTCGCGGTAGAACACGGTCTTGTTTTGCGCGCTGAAGAAAAGCCGCTCGTCCTGTAGCGCTTGGAGCACCGTCGCGGCGAGCGGGTTTCCGCTGGCCGCAATCGCGGTGATGCCGGTCGCCGTGTCGTCGAAGTCATCGGTGAGGAAGTGGGAAAGCGCGTCTTCGTAAGGCCCGGCCTGCACCGGGGAGCCGAGCACTGCAAAGATGCCCCACGCAAATGCGAGCGCCAGCAAGCGACGACAAAAGGCTGACATTGACATATCCGGCATTTGCGGAAGCGGCGGGCAGCAAGCCGCCTTCGCGAGATCGCCAAGAGGGTCGCAAGGAGCATGCCAAGGTCACGGTGGCGTTTATGTCTTTGCTTCCGATCGCTGATCGCCAACCAGGCAGGGGGCTGCTTATTGAAGTGGCAGCCGTTGACCCTCTGCACCGCAGAGACTGCACAAATTTCATGCAGTATTCCGTCCTTGTATAAGGTTTGGCCGGGTTAAGGGGCTGCCATAGGGTCGCCAGACGATCCGCGATCAACCCAAGAGAAGTGAACAGCAATTGGGCGGAAGAGCCCGACCGGCAGCTTCCTTTGCGCGCAATCAGACCAAGCCAAAGTTCCGCTTCCTCAAGCCACCTTTGAATCTCCGGGCGAATTTTCCCGGCCGGCTCATGGCACAGGCCTTGCTCACGAGTAATACCGTTTTGGCTTTCAGTATTACTCAAACCAGGAGACTCCGATGAGCCGCAAAGCCAACTTTGGATGGACAATGGGCCTGGTGTTGGGCCTCGCATCGTTTGCGATGCGCCCCGCCGCCGCGGCACCGCTCACCGTCGGTTACAGCGATTGGCCCGGGTGGGTCGCTTGGCAAGTCGCCATCGACAAAGGTTGGATCAAGGATGCCGGCCTCGATGTGACGTTCCAGTGGTTTGATTATTCCGCGTCGATGGACGCCTTTTCGGCTGGCAAGCTCGACGCGAACCTGATGACCAACGGGGATACGCTGGTCACCGGTGCCGGCGGCGGCAAGGGCATCATGGTGATGCTCACCGACTACTCGAGCGGCAACGACATGATCGTTGCCAAGCCTGCCATCAAGAGCCTGAAGGATCTCAAGGGCAAGAAGATCGGCATCGAAGTCGGTCTGGTCGAACATTTGTTGTTGCTGCACGGGCTCAACAGCCTCGGCATGAAGGAGAAGGACGTCAAGCTCGTCAACGCCAAGACCAACGAGACGCCGCAAGTGCTGGCGTCTGGTCAGGTCTCGGCGATCGGCGCCTGGCAGCCGGTCTCCGGTCAGGCCATGAAGGCATCGCCAGGCTCCCACCCGATCTACACCTCATCGCAGGCGCCAGGCCTCATCTATGACGTGCTGGCTGTGAGCCCCGCAAGCCTCGCTGCCCACCGCGCCGACTGGATGAAGCTGATCGGCGTCTGGGACAAGGTGGTGCACTATATCAACGATCCGGCGACCCAGGACGACGCCGTCAAGATCATGGCGGCGCGCGTCGAGCTGACACCGGAAGCTTATAAGCCGCTGCTTACCGGTACGCACTTGATCGATGTGGCCGAAGGCAAGAAGGTCTTCCAGAAAGGGCCGGGCCTGACGTCCCTTTACGGCTCGTCCAAGATTGCCGACGGCTTCAACGTCGACAATGAGGTCTACAAGAAGGCGCAGGACATCAACAGCTACATCGATCCGTCGCTGACCGAAGGCCAGTGAGCGGCACCGCTGGGGTTGGGGATGTTTCGTTGGCAAGGACTCTCCTCCTTCGTCACCCGCGGGCATCGCCCGTCGAAAGACGGGCGTAAACGCCCTTATGACCCGCGGGTCCATCTCTTCGCAAAAAACCGGATTGCCGGGTCAAGCCCAGCAATGACGCCGAGGTGGGATGATCCTTCGGAATCCTCTAAGGACAAGAGGATGTCATGAAGATCAGATGGCTGAAGGTCCTCCAACCATTGTCGCCGCGTGCACGGCGCGTGTTGGGCTGCCTTTCCTTTGTGCTGCCGATCATCTTGTGGAGCATCGTGAGCTACGTCCCGGCGATCTGGCATCCGCAAGTCCTGATCACGAAACCGGGCTCAGTCGAATATCTCGAGCCCGGCATGCGTATGGATCGCGGCGACTTCCAGGACGCGGTGGCCGATGCCCAAAGCGACGGCAAGGCCCCGCCGGAGGGCATCCCGGCCAATCCGATCTATCTGCCGGCGCCGCATGAAGTCGCGATGGCGCTCTACACTTCGTTCACGCAGCCGCCGGTGTCGCAGGACGGGCAATGGCTGCACCAGAGCCTCTGGCACAGCATCCAGATCATCTTTTGGGGGTTCGTGATCTCCTCCATCATCGGCGTGCCGCTGGGCGTGCTGTGCGGGACTTATGGGGTGATCGCGCGCCTCAACGAGCCCTTCATCGAATTCTTCCGTTATCTGCCGGCGCCTGCATTCGGAGCGCTCGCGGTCGCCATCCTCGGCATCTATGACGGGCCGAAGATCACCATCATCGTCATCGGCACCTTGTTCCAGCAGGTGCTGATCATCGCCAACACCACGCGCAAGCTCGACGTCGCCTTGGTCGAAGCTGCGCTGACTCTCGGCACCAAGAATCTCAAGCTGCTCACCCGTGTGGTCATTCCGGGAATCCTCCCTGATCTTTATCGCGACCAACGCATCTTGCTTGGCTGGGCTTGGACCTATCTGATTGTTGCCGAGCTCATCGGCACCACCTCGGGAATCACCTGGTTCATCACCCTGCAGGCGCGCTATCAGCATTTCGCCAACGTTTATGCGGCGATCATGATCATCGGCATTATCGGCGTCGGGACCGACATGTTCCTGGCGCTGCTCGGCCGTCGGTTCTTCCCCTGGGACAGAACGCTGGAGAAGGCCGCCTGAAAGGCGGCGTCAACGATGAATCAGTTCATACCCCCGACCTTGCTGCCATCCTATCGCGAGCAAACTACGGAAGTGCGCGCGCGCTTCGATCGACTGAAGGCGCGCGAGACAATCCTCGACGTGCGACACCTCAACAAATTCTTCGGCTCCGGCGCGCGCATGACGGTGGCGCTCAAGGACATCAATTTCCAGACCCACCGGCGCGAGTTCCTCTGCATCGTCGGTCCGTCCGGCTGTGGCAAGACCACCCTCGTCCGTATCCTCGCCGGGCTCGAGGAGAAGAACTCGGGCGATGTCCTCCTGCAAGGCAAGGCGGTCACCGAGCCAGGCAGCGATCGTGGCATGGTGTTCCAGGGCTATACGCTGTTCCCTTGGCTGACGGTCAAGAAGAACGTGATGTTCGGTCTGGAGGTCAACGGACACGGCAAGGACGAATCCGAGCGGCAGGCGCTGCAGTGGCTGCAACTGATCGGTCTCGAGCGCTTCGCCGACGCCTATCCGCATCAACTATCGGGCGGCATGAAGCAGCGCGTGGCCATCGTGCGGGCGCTCGCCAATCAACCGCGCATTCTTCTGATGGACGAGCCGTTCGGCGCGCTCGACGCGCAGACGCGTTGCAAGATGCAGGCGCATCTCTTGGAAATTTGGCGCAAGATCGACATCACCATCGTGTTCATCACCCATGACCTCGATGAGGCGATCTTTCTCGCCGACCGCATCCTGGTCCTCTCGGCGCATCCGGGCGAGGTGCAGGAAATGATCGAGGTGCCGGTGCCGCGTCCGCGCAACCTCACCCAGCTGATCTCTCCGCCGTTCCTCGCCACCAAAGCTCGCCTCGAGGAGCTGATCCTTCAATCCAAATCGGACCATGACGACGAGGCCGACACCTACGCAATGGTGGCGCGCCTGACCGACGTGTCCGACAATGTGGACTAGCGCATGTTCAAAAAAAGTGGGCACCGGTTTTCCGAGAGGAACATGCGCCGCGGTAAAGGAAATAGAGCGTATTCCGATCCGTTCGATCGGAATGCGCTCTAGACACAGCATGCTGTGGTCGCAGCGCACTTCGGCGGAGTTGCCCGCGGATATTGCCGCGGCGTGCGGCTCCGCCATCCTGCCGGTCGGCGCGACCGAGCAGCATGGTCCGCATCTTGGCTGCGGAATGGACGCGGTGCTTGCCGACCGCCTCTGCGCAGCTGTGGCGGCGCGGACCAATGTGCCGGCGCTTCCGACGCTCCCCTATGGGTGCTCACTCGGGCACAGCCGGCGCTGGCCAGGCACGCTTTCGTTGCAGCCCACCACATTGATCGAGGTGGTTAAACAGATCGGCGATTGGGCCTATTACGCCGGCGTGCGCCGCCTCTTCATCGTGAACACCCATGTGACCAACGCAGCCCCGCTGCGCTGTGCACTCGAAATGCTGCGCGCGGAGCACGATGACATGATGGTCGCGTTGTTCAATTCCGCGAGCTTAAGTCCGCGCCTGCGCGAGGTGCATTTCGCCGATGGGGCGGACTGGCATGCCAACGATGCGGAGACCTCGATGATGTTGGGCGTCGCGCCGGAGATGGCTCGTGCTGAACTCCTCGCGGCGGCGGATGATCCGGACCGCACGGCGGATCTCGTCTTCGCGCACCCGGTCAACCGCACCAGTCGCAACGGTGTCACCGGCCAGCCGAGCCGCGCCAATGCCGATAAGGGGAGCAAGTGGTTTGCGTGGATGGTCGAGGACCTGACCGAGCTGATCATGCGCGGTATGGCGGAAAAGCCGCCGCTTGACCATTCCTACTTTGTGCGTGGCGGCGGCTAGCTCGCCCGAGCCAGTTCACAGTCGACGATCAAACCGGGAAAGAAGTGCAATTGATGATGTACACGGACGCGAAGATCCAGCAGACCGAGGATGCGCTGCGGCAAAAGGGAGTCAAGTATTGCATCGGCGCCTATGTGGACATTCATGGCGTGCCGAAAGCGAAAGTCGTTCCGCTCGATCACCTGCATCACATGGCGCACGGCTCCGAGCTCTACACCGGGTATGCGCTCGATGGCTTGGGGCAGGCGCCGAACGAAGACAAGATCGCCTCGGTTCCTGATCTTGATCACGTCATCCAGCTGCCCTGGGAACCGAAGATTGCGTGGATGCCGGCCGACAATACCTTCCGCGGCAAGCCCTATCCGCTCAACACCCGCGTCGCCCTCAAGAACGTTTTGGCCCGTGCTGCCGATCTCGGCATGGGCTTCAATCTGGGAATCGAATGCGAGGTGTATGTGCTCAAGCAGAACGGAGACGGCACGCTCGCCATCCCCAACCCCGACGACAAGCTGACCAAGCCTTGCTATGATCTGCGTGGCTTTCTCGACAACTTCACCTGGCTCGACAAGATCGCGACCTGCATGCGCGACCTCGGCTGGGACCTTTATTCATTCGACCACGAGGACGCCAACGGGCAGTACGAGTTCGACTTCCGCTACGCCGACGCGCTCACCATGTGTGACCGCTTCATCTTCTTCCGCCATATGGTCAAGCACTATGCGAAGGAGGAGGGGCTGCTGGCGACCATGATGCCCAAGCCGTTCCCCAATCGCACCGGTACCGGTGCGCATTTTAACATGTCGCTCTATGATCTTGCCGGCGGCCAGAACCTGTTCGCGGCGGCGCCCGGCAAGGATCCGCGCGGGCTCGGCCTCACAGACGTCGGCTATCATTTCATCGGCGGGATCCTGCGGCACGGCCGCGCCCTGTGCGCTGCCTTTGCGCCCACAGTGAACAGCTACAAACGCCTGGTACGTCAGGGCGCCATGGCGACCTTCTCCTGGGCGCCGGTCTTCAACTCCTACGGCTCCAACAACCGCACCAACTCGATCCGTGTGCCGCTGGGTGGCGGGCGCTGCGAATCGCGTAATGTCGACGGCTCTGTCAATCCGTACCTGGCGGCGACGCTGGCGCTGGCGGCGGGCCTCGAAGGCATCCGCGACAAGATCGATCCCGGTGAACCCAACGAGGACAACCTATACACGATCTCCGAAGCGGCGCGGCGGCAGCGCAATATCGACTTCCTGCCGCAAACGCTTCAGGAGGCGGTGGCGGCATTCGCAGCCGACCCATTGGTGGAGGAAACGCTTGGAAAGGAGCTGCGCGATGAATTCGTCAAGTACAAGACGGCCGAGTGGGAGTCGTTTCACCTCACCATCAGCCAATGGGAGATCGAGCGCTACAGCCATCTTTTCTAGCTGCTGCCGCCGGGGAGTCTGATCATGCGCACCGCCGTTCGAAGCGCCCCGGTCAGCCGCATCAGCATATCGATGCCGGAAGGCCTGCTGACCGATCTCGACCACATGGTCGAGACTCGCGGTTTCGAGAGCCGCTCGCAAGCCGTGAACGACATGCTGCATCAATTCCTGCTGGAACACAAATCCGATCGCGGCGACGACGTCATGGTCGGCATCGTCGCACTGTTCTACAACAATTCGACGCCCGGCTTGCAGAAGCAACTGGCAGACCTGCAGTTCCAATACATCGACGAGGTGATCTCTTCGCTGCACGTTCATCTCATGCATAATCAGACCATGGAGGTAATCCTGGTCCAGGGTCCGGCACGCAAGCTGCAGACGATCGCCGACGAAATGACGTCCCGGCGCGGAGTCATTTCCGGCAAGATGCATCTGGTCGCGGCGCTTATTCCGCAACTCCACCCCTTCATCGGCGGCGGCAAGCAACAAAAAGGAACGACATCATGATGTTCGACACACGACAGCGGAGCTCGCGCAAAGCCGGGATGGCGCCGGCGCCCCAGCGCGTCCGCCGGCATCATCCGGACTTCGACCGGTTGGCGACGCAGGGCTGGAAGGCGCTGGAGGCCGAAGGCAGGCTCCCCGAGCAGGGCTGGCGGAAGGAGCAGAAATGGGCGCTCGACATGGGGCTGCCCGGCGCCGACTCGCTGACCGACCGTACCATTCCGACGTTTGCGCGCGGCGAGCTTCCGCACTTCGCCGGCATCAATACCTTTCTCAAGGCGCCCTATGTGGAGAACGTGCACGATGTCGGCAAATACGATGCCGCGGTGATCGGCATTCCGTTTGATTCCGGCACCACCTACCGGCCCGGCACCCGCTTTGGGCCGCAGGGCATCCGGCGCATCTCGGCGCTCTATACACCCTACAACTATGAGCTCGGAGTGGATCTGCGCGAGCAGATGACGCTATGCGATGCGGGCGATGTCTTCACCATTCCGGCCAATCTGGAGAAGAGCTTCGATCAGATTTCGCGCGGTGTCGCCCATGTCTTTTCCTCCGGCGCGCTGCCGTTGATGCTGGGAGGGGACCATTCGATCGGCTTCCCCTGTGTGCGCGGCATCGCGCAGTGCACGTCCAAGCGCATCGGCATCGTGCATTTCGACCGGCATATCGACATCCAGGAGAAGGACCTGGACGAGCGCATGCACACGACGCCGTGGTATTGGGCGACCAATCTGCCGAACGTGCCGGCCTCCAACCTGGTGCAGGTCGGAATTGGCGGCTGGCAGGTGCCGCGGGCCGGCGTTCAGGAGGCGCGCAAGCGCCGGTCCAATGTGCTCACAATCGAGGATATCGAGAAGCTTGGTCTGGAGAAGACCGCCGAGATCGCGCTCGAGCTCGCTTGGAAGGATGCCGACGCGGTCTACATCTCCTTCGACGTGGATTCGCTCGATTGCGGTTTCGTTCCCGGCACCGGCTGGCCGGAGCCGGGAGGCTTCCTGCCGCGCGAAGCCTTGAAGCTTTTGGGCTTGGTGGCCGCCGAAGGTCTATGTGGTCTCGAAGTGGTCGAGGTCTCGCCTCCTTACGATACATCCGACATCACCGCGCTTGTGGGCGTGCGCGTGGTGGTCGAGGCGCTCGGCGCCATGGTCGCGCATGGCAAGCTCGGCTCGCACAAGCACCTGATCGACAAGCCTGTGGCCTATTAGGAACAACACCATGCACGCTGGACACGAGCATCACCACTGGAACGGCGGGGGCGGCTCGCCGGGCGTCGCTCGGGCTGGAATTGGACACAACAGACCGAGCGACGCCAAACGTCCACTGCAATGGCAGACGCCGCATCGCCGCGATCGGCCTGCCGAGAAAGAAGAGGCGCTACCTGCCGAGACCGACCTCGATCTGGTGGAAGCGGCGTTTGTCGAGGGGTTTCAGCTGGCAAGCGACCCGACCAGCTTTCTGCGGCTCGCGCGGGTGCCATTCGAGGGCATCGGCGAAGACGGCGCAAAACTCGTGTTGCTGCGGGTGGAGGTCGAATGCCTCGCCGATGTGGGGTCGATCACGCCGCATTTGGGGGGCGAAACGTTTCGCTATGATCCGCTCCCCGCCCGCATGGTCTCGCGCCGAAAGCGGTTGCGACTCGTTTATTTCGATGGACAAAAGCCGCGCCTGCTCGGCTTGGCGGAGGCAGTGTCGCTTTCGGCTGCTTGATCGAATGGCTTGGAAAGCGAATGCGATCGCTGGTTGCGACCGCATTCGCAGTCACGTTGAGCCGTTGATCTTGATCAAACGATCAATCAAATTCCCTCTTGCGGAGGATAGAAGCACGTCTCGTCACCGGTCATGAAATAGATGAACAGGGTGGCTTGACCGTTGGGGGCGTGCTGGTTCCAGTGAATGGTGTCATCCGGCACACGCTTCCATTCGCCGTCCTTCATGTAGTACCACTCGTCCCCATACGTGGTCTTGTTGACGCGGAATTGGGTCTTGACCACTTCGGACCCGAGGCAGCAGGAATTCCAGCCGACATTGAGCCGTTTCATGGTGGACGGATTGAGGGTTTGATGCTCGAACCAGCTGTCGGACCAGGCCGGCGCCGTGCTGGCGAGGCCGGTCAGGGTGGTTGCGACGGCGAAAGAAAGCCAGAAAGTCTTGCTGCTCACGCGGAGCCTCCTTCATTCTGTAGGATGCTGAAGCGGAACTACTTCTCCCCGGACTACCGACCAGAATACCGACACACCTGTTACCGGCGCCTTAACTTTCCGGGCAGGTACTAGTACGGGGGGCGACCTTTGCGCTTGCGCGATCAAACAAAGTTATCCGGCGAGGAACGATTCGCTTGCAAATCAGTCGATGGTTTGAAGCGATGCTTTCAGGCGGCGGCAACCAGTGGGTCGCGTTTTCCCGCAGGGCGGATCAGTTCTTGTTGCTCAAGCGGCGCTGCCGTCTTGGGGCTCTGGAGGACGCTGGTTCCCGGCCGCGGCGCTCACCGTCCAAATTGATAACGTGATTCATTGCCTGCGATTCACGAAGGCATTGATTGGGTAGGCGTCTGCGATGTGCGCGAGAGCGCCTGAAATAGCGCGGACACGCGGGATCGCAGCTTGATTGAACCTTTTGACTACTTTGATCAGACGTCGATCAAACCAAAAATGCATAGCTGCGGAATACCGGTCATTGTTAATAACAATCAAAAAACAATAGCCGGGCCCAGAAACGAGGCTCGAGCCATGCCGCCAACGCAGGATTCAAGGCCGCTCACGAGGCGAGGGAAATAAAAACCCGGCGCGGGACTGCCGCGCCGGGCGCAAATCATCAGTTTCAATTTCGTCAATGCACCAAGCTTGTACGATTCGTCAAGAGGAAGCAGACGAAATCTGCCGGCCCGCGTCCCTGATCGCGCGCCAGATCCGCTCGGGCGTCGCCGGCATCGCGATGTGGCGGATACCGAAGGCGGACAACGCATCCACTATTGCGTTGGCGACCGCCGGCATGGCGCCTACGCAGCCGGCCTCGCCGCAACCCTTTACTCCAAGCGGGTTGGTCGGCGTCGGCACCGGATTGCTCTTGACGGTGACGTTCGAGAGATCGCCCGCGCGCGGCATCGCATAATCCATGAAGGAGCCGCTGATGAGCTGGCCCGACTCAGGATCGAAGCGAATATCCTCCATCAGGATCTGGCCAACACCTTGTGCAACGCCGCCGACGATCTGACCATGCACCAGCAACGGATTGATCACGGTCCCCACGTCGTCGACCACATTATAGCGCTGGATGTCCACCTGGCCGGTCTCAGGATCGATCTCAAGCTCGCAGACGTGGCAGCCGTTGGGATAATTGTCGACAGAGACATTGAAGACCGCGTTTGCGACAAGCCCCGGCTCCATATCCTTCGGCAGCCTGGCCGGAATGGCGGCGGCGCGCGCCACGTCGCCGATGGTGAGAGTCTCATTGGTCTTGGGGCTCGAGAATATGCCGTCGGCGAACTTCAAGTCCGCCGGCGGCACTTTCAACAGATGGGCGGCGAGCGTCGACGCCTTGGCCACCACCTTCTCGGCTGCCAAATGGAACGCCGAGCCGCCGATCGTGGCCGAGCGTGAGCCGCCGGTGCCTTCGCCGAAGAAGACCTGATCGGTGTCGCCCTGCAGATAGGTGACCTCGCGCGGATCGAGGCCGAGGCGATCGCACACGATCTGCTTGAACGTCGTTTCGTGGCCCTGGCCCTGATTGACCGTGCCGGATAGAAGCGTCACTGCGCCCGAGCGGTCGAACCTGATTTCGGCGCCCTCATAGCTCGGTGCGGCCGCGCGCTCGATCGTGTTGGAAATGCCGATGCCGCGCAGCTTGCCGCGTGCTTCGCTCTGTGCACGCCGCTCCGCAAAGCCGGCAAGATCAGCAAGCTTGAGCGCCATATCCATGTTTTGGGCAAAGGCCCCGCTGTCGTACGTGAAGGTGAGGCCGGTGCGGAACGGCATCGCCTCCGGCGGGATAATGTTGCGCCGGCGCAGCTCTACCGGATCAAGCCCGAGCTGATCGGCCGCGAGATCGACCAGGCGCTCGATAACATAGGCGGCTTCCGGGCGCCCATTGCCGCGGTAGGGACGCACCGGGTTGGTGTTGGTGAATACGGCGGTGATGTCCGCGTGCAGCGCCGGCGTGCGGTAGACGCCCGCAAGGGTCCCGATATTGGCAATGAAAGACTGGCCGCCTACCTGCAGATAAGCGCCCACATTGGCGATGGTCTTCACGCGCGCAGCGAGAAAATTCCCATCCGCGTCCAGCGCGAGCTCGGCGTCGGTGACATTGTCGCGGGCCTGCGCGTCGCCCAGGAACGCCTCGGAGCGTGTGCTGATCCATTTGACCGGATGCCCGGTCAGCTTGGCGGCAAGCAGCACCAGGGCGACTTCGTTGTAGACGGCCGACTTCATGCCGAAGCTGCCGCCGATGTCGCCGGCCACCACGCGCACCTTGTTCTCCGGCACGCGCAGCACGAATTTCGCAAGCTCCTCGCGAAACGTGTGGGTGCGCTGGAGCGTCGTATAAATGGTGTAGCGGCCGTCGGCTGGCTGATAGACGCCGATCGAGCCGCGCGGCTCCATGCTGGCGGCGGTGACCCGGTTGATCACCAGGCGATGCTTGATGACATGGGTGGCGCGCGCAAAGGCGGCGTCGGTCGCGGCTTTGTCGCCTTCGAGCTGCACGAAGCAGATATTGTTGGGACAGTCGTCGAAGACCAGCGGCGCGCCCGGTACGATCGCATCGGCGGCCGAGGTGACGGCGGGGAGGGGCTCGTAGTCCACATCGATCAGCTCGGCGGCGTCCATCGCCTCATGGATGGTTTCTGCCACCACGAAGGCCACGTAATCGCCGACCCAGCGCACCCGGTCCTTGTTGAGCGCCGGAAAGCGCGGCCGGTAGAGGGGCGAGCCGTCGCGGCGCTTCAATCCGCCGGGAACCGGGAGGTCGCCGAATCCCGACGCTTCCCAATCGGCACCGGTCAGGACCGCGAGCACGCCGGGGGCGGCCTTGGCCCGGGCGACATCGATCGCGCGAATGCGCGCGTGGGCGTGCGGCGAACGCAGCACATATCCGAAGGCCATCCCGGGCAGCGCCATGTCGCCCACATAGCGTCCCTCGCCCTTGACCAGACGCGGATCCTCGAATCGGGGGACGCCCTGCCCAATACCGAATTCACCCATTTCAATTCCCTCGTGCCGCCGGCCTCGTCTGCGAATGCGGACGATCGAGTAGCCCATCGCGGTTCCGATTTCAAAGTGCGCTTCACGCTTTGGGGTGCCCCGGGAGCGCGCCCAGGGAGGTCCGGGCTCGCACGGAGGGTAAAACCGCTCTCCACCCATTCGCCGTGCCGGTCGTTTGGGGAAAGCGCGTTCCTCGGCCTAGGCGTCACTGAACCGACTGGTGGAGACCCTGTCGCGACGATGTTCTCGGATTCCTGTGCGAATGAGATCGATCGCGAGCACGAAGGGAATGATGCAGATCGGTACGCCGCCGATGAGGACCGCTGGGCCGCCGCTGCGTGCCACCAGGATCGTCAGCCCCACGACCGCAACCAATGTTACAAGCCCCACAATAACCACATATGCACCAGGAAGCCCCTCCCCGGAATCACGCCCAGAGCGCCGATCCGCTTCCCTCCCCATCGGGAGTACATGATTGCACACACGGACCGCGACAATAATTTCCAGAAGCATGATTAAGAGCCAGAGCATGCCCAGGGTTGGTCGAATGGCGGGGGCTGTTGATCCGTCCTCCAGAGCAAGAGGCACGAAGTCGTAGGCAGCGTGCATACATATGGGAACGAGCAGCGCCAACACCGCCAACAGCGATCGTCTTCGGGGGACAACACGAGCGGCGGTCAACAACGCTCCCATCGTCAGCCCGTCAGCAGCATGGCCAGGAACGGCCGTCAGCGCGCGCGTCGCCGCAATCACCTGCCAATTGGCAGGTGCCAACACATAAAAAAGATTCTCGACCGTAGCAAATCCCAGCGATACCGCGATCGCTAGACTCACCAAGTCCTGCCGACGCCGAGCATCTACGTGCGGCTCAGCCGCGCCGACAAGAATGAAATACTTGATTGTTTCTTCGGGAATGGCAGCCACGAACGTTGCGGTCGCGGCGGCTTTCAGGAGTGGCGCAAAGCCGAGGGAAACCACGCCCCACGTGATCACCATTTCGATCGGAGCCACTATTGCGCCGAGGCCTCCGAGGAAGAAGGCGGCCCATAAAGCCTCGTTTTTCCAGTCCATCCGGGTCTTGAGGATTCCATAAGCAAGTGCGAACAGTGCGGGCACAACTGCCGCCAGAAGGTGCTCGAGGCGATCCATGTTTTCAATGTGATTTCTGGTACTTCAGGTATTCGGCGAATATGATCGAAGCAAAACTTGCGGCGAGTACCAGTCCCGCGAGTGTGCCGGCAACCACCGAGACACCGCCCGCGCGCCGCAGGTAGTCGCGACGCTCCTCTCCGACAAGAGCGAGTGTGTCCGCCTTTTTCAGCCGCCGCATGGCGATCGAAATGTAAATTCGGTTGGCGAGCGTGGCGAGGACGGCACTGATGCCGGCATTGCCCGTGAAGCCGATCAGGTACGCTGCCAAAGCCGGAGCGATGAGGACGATCGCTCCGATGACGTACATCTTGCGATAAAAGAACCACGGAAAGCCGATGAAGAACACCGGCCAATTCCATCCGCCGGCGAAGGCGTTGGTGCCCGATCGCATCCTGGCATGAATCGCAAGGTACGTCTCGGCGCGCGGGCCAAAGAATTCGCGAAGGTCGCGGGTCAGGTCATCCTGTTCGCTCGCGGCTTCCTGTTCGGGGATTATCCCCCAGTGCTCGGTGTCCTTGTCCGGAATGATCTTCCCGAGGTTCAGGGTCTCTGACTGCGGCAGCGAGGGCATTCGGCTTTGAAACATGGCCCGAAACGCAGCCTCATTTCTTGCCTCCGTCCAGGACGAACCGCCTTCCTCCCAGAGATAGTCCGTATCCAAAATCCGGCCGTCCTGCACCATGCGCTCGATATCATGGCTCTCGAAGGGACCGTAATTCTGGCCGTCGACGTTTGCATACCATCGCCTGCGCACGCGACTTGCGGCCAATGCCGGTGTGGCCGGCCTGCCTGAGTTCCGTCGCACGGCACTTGCAGCATGGTGCCCCCGCTGTTCGTCTTGCATAGTGTCCCCGCCGCCCGAGCATACAAAGCAACCGATGGTAGCAATCGGATATCTCCCGGTAAACCGGGCATAAAGCCGGGCACGCAGAGGAAAGCGGAACCGTGGTCCTGGATTTCGTTGTCCTAAACCAGGGCTACGAATGCCGTCCCGCCGCGATCAGCGCGACGAGCTTAGGCGGAGTGATCGGAACCTGGGCGATGTGGACGCCGAACGGCGCGAGTGCATCTTCGACGGCGGCGATGATCGCTGCGGCTGCCGGTATGGTGCCGACCTCTCCCACGCCTTTGACCCCGAGGGGATTGAGCGGCGATGGCGTTTCCCGATAGAGCGTGGTCAAGCCCGGTAGCTCGGTCGCAGTCGGCAAAAGATAATCCGCGAACGTCGTGGTCAGCGGCTGGCCGGTCTCGTCATACCCCATCCATTCGAACAGCGCATTGCCGATGCCGTGCGCAATCCCGCCGTGGATCTGCCCGTCGACGATCATCGGATTGATCAGGCGCCCTGAATCCTGAAGCGCGAAGTATTTGACGATGCGCACCTCGCCGGTCTCCACGTCAACCTCGACCTCGGCCACGTGGCAGCCATTTGCGTAGGCGAGCTCGTCGATGCGGAATTCGCGGGCAGCTTCCAGGCCTGGCTCTAATCCGGGCGGGAACCCGTAGCCGGGCGCTCCACGCAGGATGCGGGAGAGCTCGCCGAGCTTGACCGACAGCTGGCGGGCGCCGATGACCCGCACCTCGCCGTCGGCAATTTCCAGATCATGTTCGGCTGCTTCGAGCACGTGGCTCGCGAGCTTCTTTGCCTTCTCGGCGACTGCTTGCGCGGCGAGCTTGACCGAATTGCCAGCCGTGACAGTCTGTCGGCTCGCAAAAGCGCCGAGCCCGAGCGACACGCCGGATGTATCGCCCGGCAGGACGGTGACATCCTCAGGCTTCATCCCAAGCTCTTCGGCGCAGATTTGCGCAAGCGCCGTGCACAGGCCTTGGCCGATCGCAGCTGCGCCGGTGTACACGGTGACCCGCCCTGTCGGCGAAACCCGCACCACACCCGACTCGAAGGGACCGCGACCTGTCCCTTTGAGCCCGTGCGAAAGGCCCATGCCGATGTGGCGGCCTTGCGCGCGCGCGTCTGCTTGCCGCTGGCGGAAATCGGCCCAGCCGGCGGCCGCAAGCACATCGGCCTGGCAGGCCGGATAGTTGCCGCTGTCGTACTGAACGTTTGCGCCGGCGCGCGTCTTCAGCGGCTTCTTGTACGGCATCTTCTCCGGCGGAATGAGATTACGGGCCCTGAGCTCGGCGCGATCGAGCTTGAGCTCGCGCGCCGCCCGATCCATCAGCCGCTCCATTGCGAATGCGGCTTGCGGGTAGCCCGCGCCGCGCACCGAAGACACGGGAGTCTTGTTGGTGGCGGTGACCGTAACCTCCATGTTCAACGATGGCACCACATACGGGCCGGTGAGCGTGGAGGCGGAATTATAGGGCAGGTTCACGTCCTGCAGCGCATAGGCGCCGAGATCATGCAGCAGGCGGCCACGAATGCCCAGCACCTTGCCTTGGGCGTCAAGCGCAATGGCAATCGACCAGAATTGGTCGCGCTCCTGCACCGCGTTGGTGAAATGCTCGCGCCGATCCTCGATCCATTTGATCGAACGCTTGAGAAGCTTGGCGGCCGCCGTGACGGCGACATCCTCCGGATAAACGCAGAGCTTGGGGCCGAAGCCGCCGCCGATGTCGGGAGCCGCGACGCGCAGACGCCATTCATCCGCATCGAGCAGCACCGTCAGGCTCTGGCGCAAATCGTGCGCTTTCTGGGTCGAGGCGCGTATGGTGAGCGAATCGTCGGCGCTGTGATATTCGACGAGAATACCGCGGCCTTCGATCGAATGGCCGGCGCCGCGATGCTGCCAGAGCTCTTCCTGGAATACATGGGCGGCGCTCTTGAATGCAGCATCGGCGTCCCCAAAAGCGACCTTGTAGGACGTGATGACGTTCGACTTGAGCTCGCGACGCACGCACGGTGCATCCGCCTGCACGGCTTTGCGGCAGTCGGCCGCGGCGGGCCGCACCTCGTAGTCGACATCGACCAGGGCAACCGCGTCCTCGGCGAGATAGCGATTTTCGGCGATGATGATCGCAACGGCTTCGCCTACGTAGGAGACCTCGCCGTCGGCCAGGGCAAAGGCCCAGACGCGGTCGAGCGGCGTTCCGGAATTTGAATGCCGCAGCATGCGCCGCTTCGCCAACACCGGCGCGAGATCATCGAGCGTGAGCACAGCGAGCACGCCTGGCGCGGCCAGCGCCGCAGCCTTGTTCACGGAGCGGATCAGTGCATGTGGATGCGGGCTGCGCACAAAGGCGGCATGCAGCACGCCCGGCACCACGATATCGTCGACAAAACGGCCGCGCCCGCGCAGCAGGGCCTCATCCTCGATCCGGGCAACGCGCGTTCCGATCAGCGACGACATGATTTGACGGTCCAGCTCGGGTCGTTGAACGCTCAATCCGACATCGTGGCTTTGGCAGCCTTGTCGGCGATGTCTCGCGGTGTCGCATAGGCCTCGGCCAACAGGGCATCGAGCTCTTCGGGGCTCACCGGGTCGACATCCAGGCCCTGGCGCGCGGCCTCGGCCAGAAACGCCGGATCCTTGAGGGTCGCCGCGAAGCCTGCGAGCAGGGCGGAGCGGCGATCGTCGGGCAGCGCCGGCGGCGCCGCGAACGGACGCGCCATCTCCTGGCTGACCAGCAAGAGGCGAACGATCTGCAGCTGCTCCCGGCTGCCGGTGAGGTCGAGCGCGAGCGGAACGGCCGGGAGCTCCGCCGCCTTCTTCAAGCCTGCCTGAACGATGATATTGATCGACTTGTTGTTGAGCCAATCCGGATGGACGCTTTTCAGCGTGCTCCAGGACAGCCCGCAGAATCCATCGATCTCGTTGCGCTCCATGGCGAGCGAGATGTCGTTGGTGCCCGGATAGCCGGTGACGAGGTTCACTTTCGCGCCGAAGATATTCTTATAAAGGCGCGTGAATACGTCCGGATCGGCGCCCGCTCCTTCGCCGCCGAATGTCGACGGCTTGGTGCGAAAATCGTCCCAAGTCTTGATGTCGGACTTGGCCGAGGTGACGCAGAGGCTCGTGTCCTTGGCGACGCTGCCGAGCCAGGTGAATTTGGTAGCATCGAAGCTTGCGCCGGGAACCGAAAGCAGCGGTGCGACCGGGATGGTGCGGCCGAAAGTGCCAATGGCGGTGCCGTCGCGCGGCGCCACGCTGTAGAGGTACTTCGCGGCCTTGATGCTGCCGGCGCCCGGCATGTTCTGTGGCACCACCGTCGGGCGCCCTGGAACATGATCGCCCAGATACCGCGCCAAAAGGCGGGCATAGGTGTCGTAACCCCCGCCCACGCTGTATCCGATGATGACGGAGATGCTGCGACCCTTGTAGAAGGCGTCCACGCCGGCGGCGCGGAGAGGTCGAGCGAAACTCAAGAGCAAGCATGTCACCACCAGCGTCGTCCCTGCGAAAGCAGGGACCCATGCACCGCGGCCTCTCGATCGGCATCGGCTTATGGATTCCCGCTTGCGCGGGAACGACGCAGGGGTTGGGTCGATCATCCAACCAACTCACATCGTCCCGAAAATGTGCGGAAACTTTGCCTTGAGCTTGCCGCGCAGATCCTGGCTGACATCGACCACGATCGGGAATGTGCCGGAGAGCTTCTTGTCATAGGGGATGCACGCGTCGATCAGGATGCGATTATTGAAATTGCCGGGCAGGAACAACGGATCGCGCTTGGAAGCCCAGGCCTTTTGGATGAGATCGATGTCGGTCTTCGGATCGAAGCGCGTGCACATCGCCCACAGCACCTGATCAAGCTCGCCCGCATCGACGTCCTCGTCGACAACGACGGTCCATTTTCCCGCATAGGCGCCGCCCTGGCATGACGCCGCAATATGCAAAGCCTGCCGCGCGTGCCCCGGATAGCGCTGGCGGATCTGGATGACGGTGAAGCGCGTCGCCGGACCGGCCTCATGGTTCCACACCCCGAGCACCTCCGGCACCCCGCAGGCATCGAGCGCGCGCCAGATCTGCGCGGCGCCGGCGATGCCCTTGAGAAGACCCGTCTCGTCGACCGGCTTGTGCTGCGGTGCGCAGCAAAGGATCGGGTCGTTGCGATACAGAATGGTCTTCACATTGACGTAAGGGCGGGGCACCGTGTCGTCCGAGTAGTAGCCCATCCACTCGCCGAACGGTCCCTCCTGGAGCACCTGTCCGGGCACGGTTTCGCCTTCGAGCGCGATCTCGCAATCGGCCGGAATCGGGAAGCCCGTGTAGGGACCGCGCACCACATCGATCGGCTCGCCGCGCAGACCGCCCGCGATATCGAGCTCACTGACCTCGGGCAGCGGGCTCGAGGAGAGCATGAACAACAACGGGTCCTGGCCGCACAGGATGACGACCTTCATGGGCTGCCCGCGCTCGAAATATTTGTCGCGGTGGATGCGCCCGTGCTTGCCTTCGGTGATCTGGCAGCCGACCTTCTTGCCGTCGTAGACCTGCGCCCGGTATGCGCCGAGGTTGAACCAGCCGGCATCCGGGTCCTGGGTGATCACGCAATCGGCGGTGCCGATGAAGCGCGCCTTGTCGAGCTCGTGATGGCGCGGCACCGGAAATTTCAAGACGTCTACTGCATCGCCTTCGAGCACGTTCTGCAGGATCGGTCCGTCCTTCACGAAGCGCGGCGGGATCGGCTTCAGGTCCTGCATGCGCTGGTGATAGCGCTGCACAATGTCGACCTTGCGCTCCTGCTTGAGCGGCAGGCCGAGAGTGAGCGCTACACGGCGGATCGAGGAGAAGTGCCCGTAAAGCGTGCGAAAGCCCTTGGGGTAACCGGGAATCTCATCGAACAGGATAGCCGGCGCGGTGCCGCTGCTCTTCTCCGTGAGCATATGGGTCAGCGCCCCCATCTCGACGTCCCAATGGGCGCCGTTGACCTGGAGCAACTCGCCCATCCGGCTCACCTCATCGAGCCATCCGCGCAAGCCCCGATAGGCGACCGTTCCTTCCGACATGGTCTCTGCGCTGATAGGCGGCATACGGCTCTCCGGTTGGAAAAAACGGGCGCAAATGCCCGATAAATCTAGCTTTATCCAATCAAGCTGCTTTGTCCACAGCGAGCGGCAGGACGCAATTCCTCAATTCCGATCGAGCAGGCCCTTGAGCCGGGCCGGTGTCACCGGCAGCGAGATGATCGCGCCCGGCCGAGCAATGGCGTCGTCGATCGCCGAGGCGATCGCGGCACCGACGGCGTTGACGCCGCCTTCGCCGGCGCCCTTGAGGCCGAGCGGATTGCGCGGGCTCGGGGCGTCCTCGGTGAGAAGCACTTCGACCGAAGGAACATCGCCGAGCATCGGGGTGAGATAGTCCGCGAAGGTCACCGAAAGCGGCTCGCCTTGCGGGTCGTAGCGGAACTCCTCCGACAGCGCGCCGCCCAGCCCTTGCGCGAAGCCGCCGACCAGTTGGCCTCGCACCAGCATCGGGTTGACGGCGCGGCCCACATCATAGGCGATCAGATAGTTTTCCACGGTGGCTTGGCCGGTGCCCCGATCGATCGCCACGACTGCGACATGAACGCCGTACGGATAAGTCATATGCGCGGTATGGAACCAGCCCTCCGCGGTCAGATCGCTGCGGCGGCGCGCGATCTCGGCGAGGTCGAGTGACGGCCCCTGCGGCTGGCCCTTGCGCAGGACTGAGCCTGCCACGATGGTCAGCTCGTCGCTCGGGCTCTGCATGAGCTCCGCCGCCACTTCGAGCACGCGCGCCCGCAGCTTCAGTGCGGCTACGTGGGTCGCCGATCCGGTCATCACCGTGGCGCGGGTTGCGTGTGCGCCGACGCCGTGCGAAATGCGGTCGGTGCGGCCGTGCACCACTTTGATGCGCCGGTAGTCGACCCCAAGGGTCTCGGCGCAGATCTGCGCCATCACCGTTTCGAAGCCTTGACCGAGCGAAGCGCCGCCGGTGACCAGCTCGATGTCACCGTTCTGCTCGACTCTCACGTCGACGCCGTCGGAAGGACCGAGCCCGCTCTTTTCCACGAACATCGCAAGACCCACGCCGACGGCTTCGCCGGCGCGCCGTCGCTCGGCGAGCGCGGCATTGAGTTTTTCCCATTCGATGCGCGCCAGGGCCTTGTCGAGGAGACCCGCATAGTCGCCGGAATCCAGGACCACTTCATCGCCGAGCGCGTGGAGCGGGCGCTCAAATGGCATCTCGGAGGGGGTGATCAGGTTACGGCGGCGGACTTCGACGCGATCGATACCCAATTTTTGCGCGATAGCGTCCATCAGGCGCTCGCGCACGAAGGTGCTCTCATATCGCCCCGGCGAGCGATAGGTGGCGGCCGGCGTTTTGTTAGTCAGCCGATAATGCCCGGCCGCCAGATAGGAGGGCACGTGATAGGGGCCGGGCAGCATCCCGGCGGTGAGATCAACGACTCGAGCCCCGTGCGTGCGCACGTAGGCGCCTTGATCGTGGAAGAAGCGATCCTCGATGCCGAGAATGGCGCCTTTCGCATCCACTGCAGCGCGGATCAAGTGTTGCTGCTGGCGCGAATGATTGGCCGCAACGAAATGCTCGTGCCGGTCCTCGATCCATTTGACCGGCCGACCGAGCCGCAATGCCGCAAGGCAGACCAGCACGTCCTCCGGGTAAAGCTCGCCCCGCACGCCGAAGCCGCCGCCGACATGCCCTTCAAACAAATGCACCGACGACAGAGCCCGATTGAGCATGCGGGCGAGCTGCTCTTGATTGCGATGCGGCACCTTGGCGGCGCCGTGAAGTTCCAGGATGTTGCGCTCCGCGTCGTAGTGGGCGATCGCACCGCGTGTCTCCAGCGGTACTCCCGAGTGGCGGCCGATCGAGAGCTCGAGCTCGACCACGGCATGGGCCGAACGGAAGGCCTCATCGATGTCGCCGTAGCTCTTCTCGATGACCATCGGCTCGGTCGACAGACCCGCGGCGAATTCACCGGGTGCAGCAGCCGCGGCAATCAGCGGCGGCAGTGGGTCGAGCTCGAGCGTGACCGCATCGGCGGCATCCTCGGCCCGATAGGGATCGTCAGCGAAGACGACGGCTACCGGCTCGCCCACATAACGCACCCCCTCGCGCGCCAGGATAGGCTGGCGATAAGGCACCAGCTTCTCGACCCGATCGTCGCGAAAATCGATTGGCGGCACGCTCTCGACATCACGGATCGTCCACACCGCCACGACGCCCGGCATGCCGGCGGCCAGGTCGGTCCCGACCGCCCGGATCATCGCGTGCGCGAGCGGTGAACGAACCACCCGCATGTGCAGCTGGTTTGGGAACGAGACGTCTGCGGCAAACAATCCGCGACCGCGTATCAACGGCTCGTCCTCGAGCCGAGTGACGCTCGCGCCGATAGTCCGCTCGCCCGTCGGCGCGTTCATGTCTCCGCTAAAGCGGTTCCCGCTCATATCTCATTGTCTTCGGAGTCATGCCCGTGCTCGTCGCGGGCATCCACGCCTTGCTTGCCGCGGCCCGGAGAAGCAATTCGTGGATGGCCGGGACAAGCCTCGACAAGCCCGGCCATGACTCAGCAGACATGGCTCAATTCGACTGGCCGCACACGCAGCAGGAACTTCAAATCGGGGGCACCAGTGTGACGACGCGACGCCGCTACTCGGCAGCGACGTGGGCGCGCGCCTGCACATCCATGTTCACGAGCTGCAGCGGCGACTCGGTTTCCTCGAGCATGCCCCAGCTCTTCACCCAATCGTAGGTGCGTTGGAGCTCGTCGGCTGGAATCGGCGCCGGATCGCGCACCACAATGCGGCTTTCACGGATGTCCTCGGGCTTGAGGGTGCCGATCTCCGGGTCCTTGGCCTTGTGATAGTCGACGAAGTAATGGAGATAGGCTTTCTTGTTCGCATTGATGCGGCGCACCGCCTCGCGCACCGCGCGGTTGAAGGCCGCGTAGGTCTCCGGGTCGATTCGATCGGAGGCGACCTCGGTGCCGAAATAGAAGGCTGAGCAGATGATGCGGCAGCCTTTCTTCTCGGCGAGCGTGATATAGGGCTCGGTCAGTGTGGTGGCTTCGATCTCGCCCTTCATCATCAGGTTGAAGCGGTTGCGAGAGCCGGTCGGGGCGCGGCAGATGTTGATCTGATCGCGCGGCAAAAAGCCTTCCAGCATGTGCAGCGCGAGATAATGCGTGCCCGCATAGAACGGGACTCCGACCCTGCGGCCGGCGAGCTGCTGCGGGGTGAAGACCGGCGAATCCGGGCGCACCACGATCGCCCCGTAGGTCACGATGGCGCGGCGGCCGACCTGCCGGCTGCCGGCGGTGGCACCGACCCGGCAATAATTGCCCCACTCACACGCATTATACATGTCGGCCTTGCCCTGCTCGAACAGGGTGCCGTGGCTGACGAACGGATCGGCGCCTTTGACGTCGGTCAATGACGTATCCACGGTCTTGACCCCGGCCTCGTCGCGATCGGCCCATTCGATCTCAATGCCCTCTTTCGCGAACAGGCCTTCCTGATAGGCGACCAGCTCCGGCAGCCCTTGGAACGGTGAGGTGGTCTCCAATACGAGCTTTCTCATGGGCACAATCTCCGCGATTTCATGTTCCGGCAGCGCCCAACGCACAGTCTGCGGGGCGCGCTGTGCAACAAATGTGGGGGCAGACTGCGCCAATTCGAATAGCCCCGCAAGGCGCCGGGCTGCGTCAAGCGGAAACTGTTCCCAACTGGGCCGGATGCTCTTGGCGTCCAAACCCACGCGCCGCGAGCTGCTGGCGGTGCGGCTGCTGCGACCGCTCGAACAGGTAGACCAGGAGCTTGATGACCGTTCGGGTCGTGGAGCGGCGCATCAGCTCGCGGGACTGGAAGCGCAGGATGACAACGCTCAGTCGTCGGACCTCGCGCTGGAGCTGGCCGACCTCGGCGGACCGCTTGGCGAGCGCCATGGTAAGCTCGCGATGATGCTCGACGGACTTCGCCAGCGTGTTCTCCATGGCGGTTTCGAGCCGCCGCGTGGAGACCGCGAATTCGGCGCGCAACTGATCCGCGTAGGCGTGCCGCTCGAGTCGTGACCGCGGGCGCTTGAACAGCAGGCGACGCACCGTGAGGCGGACCGCCCGCTCGTGAATGACCGGCGCCAGCGCCGCTATCAACAGGCAGGCGCTCAAGAATCCGATGCCGATGAGCATTAACGCGTAGAGCATGCCACCAACCCGCGGGCGGGAACCCACCCGATTTCGCGCGAATCAGGCGCGGCCGGAAGGCTATGCTGGTCGCAATATCTGAACGCTTGCTTAAGCATAACGGCGGTATCTCGCTCTGGAAAAAGGGCTCGCCCGCGAGCATAATCGACCCTATGGACGCGCTGATCCTGCAGCTCATCTCCTGGGTCGCCGATCGCCCGAGGACCTATGGCGAGGCGATGGACGCGTGGAAAACTTCCTGTCCGCGCATGCCGGTCTGGGAGGATGCGGTCAGCAATGGTCTGGTCCGCGTCGAAGGCACGGGCAGCATGCGCGAAAGGTCGGTGCGCTTGACGCAACAGGGGCGCGCACTGCTGGACGCGCAAGCGAGCGCCGCAATCACGAGCCAACAAACACCGGGGCGGCGCCGAGCCACGGCATCGCATCGAGCTTGAGCTGCAGGCTCAGCACCAGAAAGCCGCCTTCGCCAAAATTGCTGTGATCTGCCCTGCCTGATGCAGCGATCGACTGCAGCGGATAGCTGCCGATGGGGCTTTCCGCCATCCAGCTCATGACACGCGCGCCGGGCAATTCCTCAACGCACCTTGCAATCTGGGCTTCGAGCGATTGGCCGGGTGAAATCGAGGATGCGAGGTGCTCAAACCAGGTATCGGCGCGGACGACGGCCGCGCGACGCATCGGATTCTTGGCGAAAGTGCGGGTGCGGCGCACCCAGCTTCCCTTGTAGGCGATGGATGCGCGCAGCGCGAACAGATCGGCGAGCGGTCGCGGGGCGGACATGCGGATCATCCGCGCATCGGCTGCGAGATCGGCGGCGACCGCGATATAGGCCTCCTCGGCACCTTGCAGGCGAGCCTCTTTTTCGACCAGGCCTGCGGCCGCGCCGGCATCCTTCGCTATATCGGGATCGACCTGCGCCAGGGCCGAAAGCGCAATCGCGTCCGCGCGCGCGATCATTCCACGCTCTGCCCCATCGATCTTCTGCCGCAGCGAAGCAAATAGCGCGCTCCCATCAGTCAATTCGAGCCCGGGCGCCGCATCGATGATCTCATCGTAAAGTCCGCCGGGAAGCCTATCCAATTCAAGGACGGCAACGCGCTTGCATCCGTCTGCGGCAAGGCGGGCACCGATCGCTCCGCCCGGTTTTGGGGAGTTGATGATCTCACTCAACGGATTGGTGGATGAGATCCAGCCGGCGACACGTTTGGAGAGCGCGGTTGCAAAAACCGGCGCGCCGGTGCGCGTCACCAGCAACAGGCCATCCGACCAATACGGCGTGAAGCCGGTGAGATAGGTCACCGCGCTCGGCTGGACCAGGTTGGTATAGAGAATGATGCCATCGAGCCCGTCGCGCCGCATCGCGCTGCGCGCCGTCTCGATCCGCTGTGCAAGCACCGCCTTCGGCAGCTCGCTCTCATCTCTCAGCATCAAGCCGCGGCGCATCGACTGCCTTCCCTCAGGGCGTAATCCAATCCGCTCTTTTTGCGTTTGCGCATGCTCTCATCGGAAACCCGGCTTCGACTTTTCCGGGACATGCGCTACACGCTGAACAATTCGCGCGGAGTTTCGGTCAGCACTTCGCAGCCTTGCGGCGTTGCCACCACAACGTCACCCAGCACCATGTAGCCCACCACCGGATGATAGGTGTTGGGATGCACGATCAACGTCATGCAGGAATCGATCCGGGTGGTGACATCCTCCAGGATGTGAGGCTTCGAATCGGCGAACAACCCGACCCCATGGCCGCGCACACGCGTATATTGGTCGGTAACGTAGTCGCCGAGTCCATGCCGGCGGAAAACTTCGTTCTCCGCGCGCGCAATATCGGCGGCGGTGATGCCCGCGCGCACCGTCGCGATGCCGGCTTCCATGGCTTCACGGTAGAGCGCGAAGGCCTTGATCTGATCGGCATTCGGATCGCCCACCACCAAGGTGCGGCAGATCTGCGCATAGTAGCCCTCCACACAGGGCGTGAGCTCGGTCGTCACCATGTCGCCGTGCTTGAGACGCTTGCCGCTGGGTGGCGCCATGCCGCGCACCTCCGGTCCGCCGACGCCGATGATCTGGAAATTGTCGTCGACGCCGCTGGCGCGGTAGAACGCCTCGATCTCGGCAATGAGCTCATAATCGGCGCGACCGGGCCGCGCCGCTTGCCGGAATACCGCGTAGCCTGAATCGGCGAGCTGCGCGGCACGGCGGATCGCATCGACCTCGGCATCGAGCTTGCCCATCAATAGGCGATCGAGCAGCGCTGTTTGGTCACTGAGCTGCAGTTCATTGCGGCGGGCGGCGATCCGGCGTGGGATGAGACGATGCGGCGCCGCTCCGATCCGCTGATTGCGGAAGCGCTCGAGTGCGGTATCGACCTCCGCGACCAGATCCGGTGCATGGATCACCTCGATATCGCGGCAATCGACCTCGGCGCGGTCGACTTCGAGCGGGCTGTCGAGATAGAGCGTGACCTCGCCGTTCCGGAGGATGAACGCCAGCGCTTGCCCTTCGAGAATGCCGAAATCGGTCGCATAGCGCAGATAATCGTTCTGCCAAGCGTTACCGTAGACGAGAACCGCGTCGAGCCCGGCCTCCGCCATGGCGGTGGCGAGGCGCCTTCGGCGCTCTTGCGCAAGGCCGGCGCCCGTCATGAGCGCTGACGCATGTTCTGTTCGGAAAGCCGGGCTCCAGGCCCGATCACGTCCGGTGCAAGCTTTTGTCGGAACATGCGCTAATCCATGCTGACGCCGCTGGCCTTGATCGGGCCGGCCCAGCGGGCGATCTCGCTGGCCACGAATTTGGCGAGATATTCCGGCGACCGGCGCTCCGGCGCAACCAGATCGGCACCAATCTCCTTGAGCCGCTCCTGCACGGCGGGCGTGTTCACGGTAGCCTCGATCGCCGCGTTCAGCTTCTGCACGGTCGGCTGCGGCGTGCCTTTGGGCAAAAACGCCGCATACCAGGTCGAGGCATCGAGATCCGGGAGCCCCTGCTCGGCCGCGCTGGCGACGCCTGGCAGCGCGGGCGACCGCCTGGTCGACAAGAGCGCGATCGGCTTCACCATCCTGGCTTCGATCTGCGGCAGCGCGTTGGTGACGATGTTGCACATGTAATCGATACGGCCGGCAAGCAGCTCTTGCATGGCGGGGCCACCGCCGCGGAACGGAACGTGCGTGACGTTGACCCCCATGGCGGCGTTGAGCAGCACGCAGGCCAGATGGTTAGCCGAGCCGGCACCGGCCGAGCCGAATTGCATCTTCGCCTGGTTCGCTTTCGAGTAAGCGATGAATTGCTGCAGGTTATCGGGGGCCAAATCCTTGCGGGTGGTGAGCACGGTGGGTTGCTCGGCGATCAGCTCGACCGGAGCGAAGTCGGTTGCCGCATTGTAAAGCGGATGTTTGTAGAGCGTCTGGTTCTGCGCATGGGTTCCGGCAATGCCGAGCACGAACTCGTAGCCGTCCGGCGCTGCCTTGGCGACGCGCAGGCTCCCCAACATGCCGCCGGCGCCGCCCACATTCTCGACGATCACCTGCTGGCCCAATACTTCGCCGAGTCGCGCTGACAGGATGCGGCCCATTACGTCGACCGAGCCGCCCGCAGCGAACGGAACCACCAAGGTTACTGGCCGCGTCGGCCAATCCTGCGCAATTGCGCTTGCGGCATCCCAGAAGGGGAGGGCGATCGCGATGGCACAAAGGATTGCGCGGCGCATTATCAGAACTTCACCGGCACGAACTTGTCATTGTAGATCGACTTCGCATCCGGCACGGTATCGAGGATGCCCAGATCCTTGAGCGAATTGCGGATGACGTCGATGGACGCCGGGTCCCAGGCGCCATCGCTCGAGAAATCTTTCATCTGCGTGTCGTAGATTTTCGATGCGACGCTTTCCCGCACGTCGATGGTCTTGGCTTCCGATTTGACGGTGAAGTCCTTGTTGGCGCGCATGAAGGCGATCGTCTTGAACCACCCGCGCAGAAAGCGCCGCAGCACGTCCGGACGCTTCTCGATCATTGCGTCGGTTGCGTAGATCACGTGGGTATAGAAATGCTTGGCGATATCGCCGAATAAAAGCACGTTGCGCCCCTTGCCCTGCTCCTCCAGCTCGAAGCCTGTCCCTGATTCGATCACCTCGCCGTCGAGCTCGCCCCGCCCCATGGCGGCGAGCCGCGCCTGTGCGGCACCGAGCGCCACGACCTGAATGCCGTCGCTGCCCCAGCCCTGCTGGCGCGACAATTCGCGCGTCAGCCAGTCGGTGAGGGAGCCCTGGGTGGTGACGCCGATGCGTTTGCCTTTGAGGTCGGCGATGGTCTTGATCGGGGAATTGGCGAGCACCGTGAGTGAAAGGTTGCTCGGCGGCCCGTACATGGCGGCGACTCCGATCGCCGGCACGCCCTTGGCGCGGAAGCCGAGCCCCGGGCCGGAGCCCACCGCAACGTCGATGCCACCGGCGGTAAGCGCCTGCTGGATGCGTGCGTCGCCCTGGAAGCTCAGGATCTGCAGGTCGATTCCTTCCTGCGCGAAGATCCCGGCCTGGATGCCGACGTCGGCCGCCCCGAAGGCAAATGAATTGGGGACCGCCTTGCCGAGCCGCACCTGATCGAGCGCAAAGGCGCTCCCGCCCGGCAGAACGAGCAAAGCCGCGATCAGGCATCTGAGGAGCAAGGACATCCGTGTTCTCCAAGGCCGATAGTGGCATGTCGGCTGGAGCGTCGGCAAGTTTGGAGGGTGGGCAACAGGCTTTGCCTACCTGGCGTCTTAGCCTGTAGGGTGGGCGAAGCGCGGCCGGGGCGTAACTATTTTGACACGACGATGATCCGCGCGCGCCCACGCGGACCGTGGGCTCGGCGCTGACGCGCCTTAGCCCACCCTACTGAGGACCGGTACAATGACTTTGATCATCAACAATGCCGATGTCGCCAAGGTGCTGACGATGGAGATCACGCTCGAAGCGCTGGAGGAATCCTACCTTGCGCTCGCGGCACGAACCGCCGTGTGTCGGCCGCGCATCGACATCCGGATCCCGACCGATGATCCGGCCAAGAATTACCAATGGGGCACCATGGAGGGCGGATCCACCGCGGGCTATTTCGCCATCCGCATGAAGTCCGACATCATTTACGAGACCGAGTACAACGGCGCCACCACGCAGGAGAAATATTGCGTGCGGCCCGGCCTCTATTGCGGGCTGATCCTGCTCACGTCGATCCGCAACGGCGAATTCCTGGCGTTCATCAACGACGGGCATCTGCAGCACATGCGCGTCGCCGGCGACGGTGGCATCGGGGTCAAGTACATGGCCAACCCGGATGCGGAGGTGATCGGGATGCTCGGGTCGGGTGGCATGGCACGCACCCACATGCAGGCGTTCACGCGCGTGCGTAACATCAAGAAGCTGCAGGTATTCAGCCCGACCAAGGAGAACCGCGAAGCTTTCGGGCGCGAGATGGCGGCCAAATACAACATCGAGGTCCAGGTCTGCGAGCGTCCGGAGGATATCTACAAGGGCGCGCATATCGTGGCTGCGCTCACCGATTCCGCGGTGCCGATCATCGATGGCGCGCTGATCGAGAAGGGCGCTCACATTGTCAATATCGGCGGCAGCGGCAAGCCGGACGCTGACTGCCTCAAACGCGTCGACGTTTATCTGCGTTTTGGCGATGCCCCCGCGCCTACGGGTCGGCCGGAACTTGGGCTTGACGATGAGTTCATCGCTTGGGAGGCGCGCCCGGAAGTGCCAAAGCACGGCGATGGCCGGCGCCCACGCCGCGCCCATGGAGCCGCGGTGGCGGGCCGGCGGGTTTCGCTTGCCGATCTGGCGGAGGGGCGCGTCAAAGGCCGCACATCGGCGGACCAGATCACCTATTCGGAGCGCGGCAACTTGCAGGGGGCGCAGTTCTATGCGGTCGCCGGCAAGGTCTACGAGCTTGCCAAATGCGCCGGTTTGGGACGCGAGATTCCGACCGAATGGTTCCTGCAAGACATACGGAATTGAGTGCCGCGGTTGCGCAACGGCCTTATGCAAACTATCTATCTTGCGCATGCCAGGCGCGAACACACCCGAGCGCGAAACCCTCGTAGGCGTTATCTCCGACACCCATGGGCTCATGCGCCCGGAAGCACTGACGGCGCTTGCCGGCTCTGATCTCATCGTGCACGCAGGCGATGTCGGCGATCCCGATATCCTCAAGGAGCTATCCGGGATAGCGCGCACCTATGTGGTGCGCGGCAATATCGACAAGGGGAGCTGGGCGGCAGCATTGCCGGAAAACGAGTTTGTTGAGCTGGGCCAATGCCGCCTCCTGATGCTGCACGACATATCGCAACTCGATTTCGCGCCGCAGGACGCAGGCTTCACCGCCGTGGTATTCGGTCATTCGCATCAGCCGCTGATCGAGACTCGAGGCGGGGTGTTGTTTCTCAATCCCGGCAGCGCCGGTCCGCGCCGATTCAAGCTGCCGGTGACGGTTGCCCGCCTGAAGGTCGCGGGCGCGCGCATGGATGCGGAAATCATCGAGCTCAATGTGTAGGATGCCAGAAAGCTTGAAGGAGCAGCACGATGGAAAGCAAAGCTTATCCGGTGACCCATACGGACGAAGAGTGGCGCCGCCTGCTCACGCCCGAGCAATACCGCATCATGCGGGCGCACGGCACCGAAGCGCCGGGCAGCTGTGCGCTGAATTATGAGAAGCGGAGCGGCACGTTCTCCTGTGCGGGCTGCGGCCAGCCGCTGTTCGTGTCGGGCAAGAAATTCGAGAGCGGCACCGGTTGGCCGAGCTTCAACGATCCGCTCGCCGGCTCAGTCGAGACCAGCGAGGACAACAGCTACGGGATGGTGCGCACCGAGGTGCATTGCAGCCGCTGCGGCAGCCATCTTGGCCATGTGTTCCCGGACGGCCCGCCGCCGACCCACCAGCGCTATTGCATCAATGGCGTCGCGATGAACTTCAAGCCGGAGTGAGGGAGGGGTCGTCCCTGCGAAAGCGGGAGTCTTTAAGCGACAAGTCGTCCCTGCGGAAGCAGGGACCCATACTGCGACGCGCTACCAGTTTCGCCGATGGCTATGGGTCCCGGCTCTCCGCTTCGCTCCGGCCGGGACGACCGCCCTAGCTTGGATCAAACAGCTCGAATGGCGCGCGGGGAGTGCGCCCGGCAACTCGCATGCCGGCGCGCTGCTCAATCAGCTTCAAGGCATCGGGCAATTCGGCGAGCGAGACAATGCCGCCGGCTGGATTGCGCTCCGCGAGCGAGCGGCCCTCGTCGTAGTCGTTGATCATCAACATGGCGTTGAGGCCGAGTTGCTTGGCGGCGGCGAGCGCTTCCGCGGTGTCGGCGAGCATCATGATTTCAGACGCGGCAAGACCTGCCTGCGCGGTCGCGCGCTGCAGCACTTTCTCGCCGACGCCCTGCGCGTCGTCCCGGGTCACGATGCCGGAGAGCAAATCCTTGAGCTGATGCCGTTCGACAAAGCGTGCTGCAGCGGCCTGCGATATCGACGAGACGATGTAGGCGGCGATGCCGAAGGACTTGAGCGAGGTGAGTGCCGGAGCGACATCCTCGTAGAGGTCGGCGTGCTCCACCGCGCTCAGCTCGAGCGCTTTAAGCTTTGCGGCCGTTTCGCCGGTGAGCGGCTGCTGCTGCATCAGGACAAGAAGCCGCCAATATACTTGGCTCGCCGAGACGTCCGGCGCGACTTCATCGGCCCGCAACAGCTCGGCGGCACGGTCGAACTCGTCGCGCCGAAACTCCGCCAGGCAACCGACCGGCTCGAAAAATACCGCTTTGATGGTCTGCACGGGATCTAGGCCTTCGCTTCGTAGCCGGCGAACATGGTCTTGAGCATCCATTGGTTGGCCGGGATCAAGCGCAGGTAGATCTGACCCGAGAAGGAAGCCACGATGAATGCGGTCCCGACGTCGTGGGCGAGTCGCGCCCAGTTCTCCAGCGCATAGGCATGCAGCGGCAATCGCGGGAACGAGACGAGCGGGGCGCTACCTAGAATGAAGAATCCGGTAGTGAAATTGGACAGAAGCGCGAGCAGCAGAATCCAGTTCAGTACGCCGAAAAAGCGATGGCCTCGCCGCAGCGACAAGAGCTCGAAGAGCCAATGAAATGCCCCGGCGATCCCGCGCACGCGAGCGCTGGCGATGGTGAGATAGACGATTGCAGCCGCCAACGAGGCCAGCAACACAAAGCCGAAATATGTGTGGTTCCAGACCCGCAGGAAGGCGGTATCGCGGGCCGGACCGAAAATCTCGTCGAACAAAGCCGGTGTCGCGATCGAGGCGCCGACCGCATACACGCCCGCAAGCCCAATGAGCAGAAACCAGGTGATGACGAACTTAATGGGGCTGAAGGTCAGCGGCGGCGGTGCCGTTGCTCGCTGACGCGAGCCGACAACAATATAGTGCACCACATAGGCCGCATAGTGCAGCGCCAGAACCGCGAGCGCGATGAGATAGACCCGATCGAGCGTGGCGAACGGGAAGCGGTAGAAAATGCGGCGATGAATATAGGGATAATTCTCGGTGCCGACCGCCCATGATCCGGCCACCAGCGCTATCGCGAGCAGGATCAAAAACGCGCCGCTCAAGGCCGGATAGTGCCTTGCCTCCGGGGCGGGCGGCAATGAAAGTGACTCGCTCTGCACGGTCATTGCTTGAACCGTAATTCCGGATCGTCAGGCCGCGAGCGCCGACAGGCCCGATGCCAGCGCCCCGCGCGCGGTCTCGACCTTGTGCTCGTTGTATTTCAGCGGTGCCGCACCCGCCAGCGCGCGCGCGGCCGCAATCTGCGGCAGCTCGCCGTCGAGCCGCTTGCCCTTGAGGAAGGCTTCGACCGCATGCTCCCGGTAGGGGCTGACCGCGATGCCGCCGAAAATGACACGCGCATCGTCGATCGTGCCGTCGCGCAGATGCAGGTTCAACGCGACCGACGCCATGGCGAAATCCCAGACCCCACGCGGCCGGATCTTCTGGAAGGTTCCGACCCATCCTTCACGCGGCGCCGGCAGCGTGATCTCGGTGAGGATTTCGTCGGAGTGCAGCACGTGCGATTGCACGCGGCCGTCCACCATCACGTCGCCCGGAATGAGCGCCTCGAGCGACATCCGCCGCTCGCCCGACGGCGCTGCGATCTTGACGCCGGCATCGAGAGCCTCCAGGCCGATCGCGGCATCGCCGTGATAGACGGCAAAGCAGAGGCGGCCGCCCATGACGCTGTGATAGTAGCTGTTGTCGCCGATCGCCCCGTAGCAGATATAGCCGCCATTGCGCCAGCACGGATAGTTGCCGCGCAGGTATTGGCACCAGACCTCCTGCATGATGTCGCCCGCGATGGTCGACTGGTTGCGCAGCTCAGGCGAGGAGATGCGCTTGAAGGTTTCGGTGATGAGCGGGTATTTGCGCTTGACGAGATCGGATTGCTCGATATTGGCAATCGTTGTCGTGGCCCCGATCGCGAGCCCGCCGTCTTCCGTCTCGCGGATGAAGTTCAGCTCGCCGATCTGCTTGATGTCGACCAGATATTTGGGCGCAGCGTTGAGGCGGTTCTTGAGGCGGATGAGGATATCCGTGCCGCCCGCATAGACAGAGGCTTCCGGCCCGTGATGGGCGAGGATCTGCGTCGCCTCCTTGACGGTCGCCGGCTTATAGAGCGTGACGGGTTTCATCAGACCGCCTCCCGCTGTTTCTTCAGCGCCATCAGAATTCGCTCGGCGCTGATCGGGTGGCTCACGCGCACCCCGATGGCATTGTAGATTGCATTGCCGATCGCGCCCGGCACCGAGCCGATGCTGGTCTCGCTGAACCCCTTGTACCCATAGAACCAGCGCGGCTCGAGGCTCTCGATGAAGACCTGGCTGATCTCCTCGGGGAATTCCATGATGGTCGGGATCGGGAACGACAGGAAGGCGATGCTGTTGTGCATCTGCCCGGGAAATTCCTTGTCGTACGGGATCGAGTTGGTCGCCACCTGGAAGCTCTGCATGAACGAGCCCTCCATGTCGCTGACCGCCACGAACGGGTTGATTACCTTGCCGGTGTCGTGTGCATAGACCACGCGCAGCACCCTGAACTGCCCGGTCCAGGTATCAACCTCGACCTCGACGAAGCAAGCGCCCACGCCCTTGGAGAGCGAGCGGCCCTGCACCGCCATGACCTCGCCGTGCATCTTGAGCGAAGCACCATTCAGAAGCTCGGACGCGTGGATCGATTTGCTCGGATCGTCCTTCACGCGAACCACGCTGTCGCGGAGATCGAGCTGACCGGCATCGATGCCGAGCTTTCCGGCCGCGCGATTGATAAGCTCCGTCCGCAGCTTCTTGGCCGCGACCAGCGCGCAGCCGCCCTGCACCGTGCAGGTGCGGCCGGCGGCCCATTGATCGGTCTTGGGGGCGGTGTCCGAGTCGCCCCACATCAGCTTGATGTGATCGATGTCACTGATGCCCAGCATCTCGGCGATCAAGATCGCCATGCCGGTATCGTGATTGGTGCCGCTGTCGGGCAGCGCGCTGCGCAGGATCACCCGACCGGTCGGATCCATCTCGACGTCGGCGCCCCAGAGAATGCCGCGCTCGGTTTTGAACGCCGCTTCCCCTTCATGATAAGAGAGCGAGCCCGGATGATGCTGCGACATGCCAAGGCCCATGCCGCGCTTGAAGCGTCCCGGCATGCTTCCCGGCTTGGGATTGCGCTTGTCCCAGCCGAATGCCTTGGCGCCTTCCTGCAGCACCTCGACGGAGGCGAAGCAGTCATAGGTCAGGGCGCCGTTCTCAAGCTCCGGCTTCTTCATCTCCGTGTGCCAGTCTGTCGCCGGAGCGAGCCGGTCGCCGGGCTGGGCCACGTTGCGGAGACGGAACTCGACCGGATCGAGGCCGGCGATCTCGGCGAGCTCGTCAGCCAGGTTCTCGAACGCCCACTTCACCTCCTGCTGGGTGCAGCTGCGATTGCAGCCGATCATCGGGGTGTTGCTCTTGTAGGCGTAGGACACCTGTTCCCAATGCGGGACGCGCGCGGTGTAGAGCTCCAGCTGGTTCTTCGAGACCTCGCTTGCCACATGCGGCGGCAGCTGGTCAGTGAACCCGGCAATCATATGGATCTCGTAGCGGAGCGCGTGAATCCGTCCATCCTGCGTCAAGCCCACCTTGAACTTCGACAAGGTCTCCGGCTTGTGCATGATGTGATAAAGCTCTTCGGCCTTGGTCAGCATGGCCTTGACGGGTCGCCCGGTCTCGCGGGCGATATGCGCGACCAGTCCCCAGAACGGCGTGCCGCGCACCCCGAAGCCGCCGAACGTGCCGCCATTCCATTTGTCGATGAAATGGATGTTGTCCTTGTCAATGCCGAGCCAGCCCGCGAGGAACTCGCGTGACGGATAGATGTCCTGCCCATGGCCCCAGAATGTGAGCTTATCGCCCTCCCACATGGCGACCCCGCTGAAGGGTTGCATCGGCACGATGCGGCTGCCGCCGAAATAGTAGGAGAACTCGCGCACAATCGCCGATTCGGCAAAACCCTTGTCGATATCGCCATGATGCCAGCGCGCGCTCGCGCCGGCTTGGTGATTGGGATTGTTGGCCGGCATCTGCAGAAGATTGCCTTTGCCCTCGCGGATGTCCGGCGCGTCCTCGGATTCGGCGACCGCGAGAGTTGGAACAGACGGCAGGTCGAGATAGTCGACCGCGATCGCCTCGACCGCGTCTTCGGCCTGATCCTCGGTCTCCGCCGCCACCATGGCGACGATCTCGCCCTGCAGCATCAATTCGATCTGCAGCGGATTGGTCTTGGGCGCGTTGCGATAAGTGAGCACATAATGCACGCCCGGCATCTTCTCGGCTTTGGCGGTATCGAGGCTGCGGATCGCCGCGCGCGGATAGGGGCTGCGCAGGAACTTGATATAGAGCATGCCTGGCAGGCGAACCCGCGGCGCGAACTCGGCGGTCCCGCGGAAGCGCGGCTCGACCACTTCGCGCAGTGGCGCCTGCGGCCTGCCGATGATTTGCAGATCGACCGGCGGATGGCCCTGCCATTTCTGCGTGACGATCTTGCGGTCGCCCTCGACCAGCGTGTCGCCGGGACCATAGCCGCCGCCGGTCGAGAAGTTACGCACCATCGGCAGCGTGATGATCTTGGCATCCCCGAGGGTCGGCTCGATCTTGTAGCTCATAGGGTCGCCTCCCCGCGGTTATAGGCCGCAGTGTCCTGCACGGTCTTGATGATGCCCGCATAGGCCGAGCAACGGCACAGGTGACCGGCAAGCGCGTCTTTGATCTCTTCCTCGGTTGGGTTCGGATTTTTGTCGAGGAAGGTCTTGGCGACGGTGAGCCAGCCGGCGGTGCAGTAGCCGCAATCGGCTGCCATGTTGCGGATGCCGATTTCCTGGATCGGCGCGAGCTTGTCGCCCACGGCCAACCCCTCCACGGTGAGGATCGGTTTCTCGGCCGCCTCAAACGCCAGCATGTGACATGAATAATGTGGCGTGCCGTCGATCACCACGGTGCACACCCCGCAGGTCGCGCGATTGCAGCTGCGCACCGTGCCGGTGAGCCCGATCTTCTCGGAGATCACCTCCCAGAGCGTCGTGCGCGCCTCATGCTCGACCGTGTGAGCGCTGCCGTTGAGATTGAGCGTGGTCGCCATGCTGGTGATCGCGTTCGGCAGCGGCGCGGCCGATGCTGCTCCGGTCGCCAGCACGCTGCGGCGGAACGGCGACACCACCGCCGGGGCTGCCACGGCGCCCGCCGCAATGCCGGTGGCCACGCTCGCTTTGATGAAGTTCCTGCGGGTGAATTTCGCCATGAAACTTCCCTCTTGTGCGATCTTGCATCTTCGCTGTCGCTGTTGGGCTTCCCTACGCGACTTGTTGGTTATTCATGTTGGTTATTCGTTCGGCGCGCATGCCGTCGGATCGGCGGTCGCAAGTGCGACTGAATCCACGGCAAACTATCGGCGCCAAAGGCAAGCGCGTCAAGGGTTGCCGGGGCGCAGCAGGAGCACAAATGCGTGCTCCATCGCTGGTCCGGGTCGCGACCCGGGCTTGCGGAAGGCGTCCTGAATGTGCATTTGACGCCTCGTCACGGCCCCTCTAAGACCCGTCCTCGATTTGTCTTAGCTTCATCTCGATCATGCAGCCCATCATTTCCGTCAAAGGTCTCTCCAAGACCTACGCGTCCGGCTACCAGGCGCTCAAGGGCGTCAATCTCGATATCCGCCGTGGCGAGATTTTCGCGCTCCTGGGTCCCAATGGGGCAGGCAAGACGACGCTGATCAGCATCATTTGCGGGATCGTGACCGCATCGGAAGGGCAGGTGCTGGTCGATGAGCGCGATATCGCGCACGATTACCGCATCGTTCGTTCCATGATCGGGCTCGTGCCGCAGGAGCTGACGACCGATGCCTTCGAGTCGGTCTGGAACACCGTGAGCTTCAGCCGCGGCCTGTTCGGCAAGCCCGACAACCCCGCCTATGTCGAAAAGGTGCTCAAGGAGCTCTCGCTCCTCAATCGCAAGGGCTCGAAGATCATGACGCTGTCCGGCGGCATGAAGCGGCGCGTGCTGATCGCCAAGGCCCTCTCGCATGAGCCGCAGATCCTCTTTCTCGACGAGCCGACCGCCGGTGTCGACGTCGAGCTGCGCAAGGACATGTGGGAGACGGTCCGGGCACTGCGTGCTTCCGGCGTGACCATCATCCTGACGACGCATTATATCGATGAAGCCGAGGAGATGGCCGACCGCATCGGGGTGATCAGCAAGGGCGAGATCATCCTGGTCGAGGACAAGGTCGAGCTCATGCGCAAGCTCGGCAAGAAGCAATTGACGCTGCAGCTCCATCAGAAGCTCGACGCTGTGCCGCCGGCGCTCTCCGCCTACGGTCTTGCGCTCGCCTCCGAAGGCGACGAATTGATCTATACCTATGACACCCAGGGTGAGCGCACCGGCATCACAACCCTGCTCAAGGACCTCAATGCCTGCGGCATCCGCTTCCGCGACCTCAGCACGACGCAAAGCTCGCTCGAGGACATATTCGTCGGATTGGTGAAGGAAAGACAATGAACCTGCGAGCCGTCCGCGCAATCTACAAGTTCGAAATGGCGCGCACCGGGCGCACGCTGGCGCAGAGCATCGTGTCGCCGGTGATTTCCACCTCGCTTTATTTCGTGGTGTTCGGTGCCGCCATGGGCTCGCGCATCACCGAGATCGAGGGCGTCCCCTACGGGCTCTTCATCGTGCCGGGCCTCATCATGCTCACGCTGCTGACGCAGAGCGTCGCCAACGCTTCCTTCGGCATCTATTTTCCGCGCTTCACCGGCACCATCTACGAGCTCCTGTCCGCGCCGGTGTCGTTCTTCGAGATCGTGCTCGGCTATGTGGGGGCGGCCGCCAGCAAGTCGATCATATTGGGGGTGATCATTCTCGCCACCGCCGCGCTGTTCGTGCCGCTGCGTATCGTCCACCCGTTCTGGATGCTGGCGTTCCTGGTGCTGACCGCCGTGACCTTCAGCCTGCTCGGCTTCATTATCGGCATCTGGGCCGATGGGTTCGAGAAGCTGCAGATCGTGCCGCTGCTCATCATCTCGCCGCTGACATTCCTGGGCGGCAGCTTCTATTCGATCAGCGTGCTGCCGCCGGTTTGGCAGACCGTGACGCTGTTCAACCCGGTCGTCTATCTCATCAGCGGGTTCCGCTGGAGCTTCTACGAGATCGCCGACGTGAGCGTGGGTGTGAGCCTTGCGATGACGGCGGTGTTCCTGATCGTTTGCCTCGCCGTGGTATGGTGGATCTTCAAGACCGGCTATCGGCTCAAGAGCTGAAGCCCGGCAGGCGGGTGCGCATGACCATGACGCAGCCTCCTGACAGCCTTATTCTTGCGAAGACCCGCGAGGGCTTCGATCTCCCGGTGATCGACCTCACCAATCCGCGCTTCGCGGTGCCGAACGATGCGGCCGCGGTGCGCGAGCTTTATCAAGAGTTCGTCGATGGCGAGCGCCGGCGGCGCCACATTCCGAAGTTCATCATGCGCATGATGCTCCGTTCGGCGGCGCGGCAGTCCCGGCTCGTCGACGCGCTGTTCAGCTCGGAAACCGGATATCTCGACGCTATCAGCACTTACGTAATGAAGCTTGGGCCGGACAATCTGGTGCCGCCCTATGACACGCCGATGGATCATCGCTTCGCAGCTTCATCGCATGTTCCACTGGTTCGCCTACGCATGTTCCAGGTCGCGCGGCTTGTGGCGGATGCACTCACTGAGGAGCTTCCCGCAGCGCCGGCGAGCGCGCCTTTGAGCCTGATCAACATCGGCGGCGGTCCGGCGCTCGACAGCATCAATGCGCTGATATTTCTTCGCCGCGACCGCCCGGAGGTGCTCGACAGGCCGATTTCCATCTTGGTGCTCGATGCCTCTGCGGACGGTGCGTTCTTCGGTGCCAATGCGCTTGCGGCCCTGCAAGCCGAAGGCCGCCCCCTTGCCGGACTTTCCATCGGTATGCAGCACCAAGCCTATGATTGGGATGAGCCGTCGCTTCTGGAACGCCTGTTGGCCGAGCAAGTGACTAAAGACGCGATAATCGCGGCGACCTCCGAAGGCGCGCTGTTCGAGTATGGCAGTGATCAGGCGATCATCGCCAACCTCAAGGTGCTGGGTGCGGGTGGCGCGCGTCTTGTCGCCGGCTCGGTGACCGGCGCCGACCAAACCCGGCGCCGGTCCATTGCGTCGACGCGTCTGAAGCTCGTTCCACGCGGCTTGGAGGGTTTTGCGCCCCTCGCCGCACAGGCCGGATTTCGCATCGCCAAATCGGAAGCCGCAATGATCAGCGATCAGGTGCTGCTGCGGCCGGTTTGAGCGAGCCAAAGCGCCTTTTGGGCGATGTTGCGGCTTGACGGGGCCGGTCCGAGTCCTCATATTCTGGCTAGAAGTTCTGGCTAGCAAGGAAATGGCGCGTATGGCCAAGCGCAACTGGTCGGTTCAGGACGCCAAGAACCGGTTCAGCGAGGTCGTCGAGGCGGCGCGGCGTGCACCGCAGACGGTCACCAAGCACGGCAAGCCTGCCGTGGTCGTGCTCGACGTGTCGGAGTACGAGCGCCTTCGCGGGCTTGGGCGCGCTCAGGCGCCTTCCCTCGCCGATCTGTTGCTGGAGATGCCGCAGGATGGTGGCGAGTTTCCGCGCTCCTCCGTGCGAATGCGTGATTCCGACGTCTGATGTTCCTCATCGATACTGTGGTTCTGTCGGAGCTGCGGAGGCCGCAGCGCCGTCCGACCGTCGTTGCGTGGTTCGAACGTCAGCGGACCTCTGATCTCTTTCTCAGCGTCATTAGCGTTGGCGAAATCGAACGTGGCATCTCCCGCCAGCGCACGTTGGACCCGAGCTTTGCCAACGCACTTGCCGTTTGGCTGGATCGGGTATTGTCGCTCTATGGCGAACGTGTACTCCCGTTCGATCTGCGAACGGCGCGCCGTTGGGGCGCGTTGAGCGCTGCCCTCGGCAATGACAGTGCCGATCTCATGATAGCGGCTACGGCGTTGGAGCACGGGCTTACTGTGGTGACTCGCAACGGATCGGACTTTGCTCCCACCGGAGTGGCCGTGCTCGATCCCTTCCAGGCGTCGTCTCGCGCGCGAAAGTCAGTGTCAACACCAGTGTGATATTGATCGTGCCTCCCGCAGCGGCGGCACCGCGGTGCATCTCGGCTGATGCGCCCAGGCCGTCACGGTACCCCGGCGCGGCTAACACGCGTCCCGCGCGGCTTGCAGTGATTCGCAACGCTTGTGGCACAAGCGGGATTTCGTATCGCCAAATCAGAAGCCGCGATGATCAGTGATCAGGTGCCGCTGCTTCCGGCTCAACCAGGAAGACTATTTGCGGTTTGATTTTCTTGCTTCGGCACCCAACTTTTCAGCTGTGCGTCTGAGGATGCCTACCTGAGGCTTGCCAATAAGTGAGGCATGTCTTGAACAAGGCATAGTGATTGATCTGCAGCCCCGTCGCCGAAATGCAAAGACCGTCGAGGCCGAGGACGTGATTAAGACCTCTCGACCATTTCGCGGTAGCCGTGAGTGCGAGGTGTCGTTCGACCGCCGGATCAGCGCCGATCACGATGAATCTTTGCCCGCGGACTCGCCTACTGGTAATGTCACAAATGCCGCTCCAGGGGACGAAATCCGTCGAAATACGGATATCTCTTATGCCATTCGGCGTAATCGTCAGCACCGCTCGATCCGCTATCAGCAATCGCCGAAAGAGGACCGCGGTGCAGTAACCGGAGAATAGGAGGCCCAGCCAACCGACTACGGCGTCTCGCGCGGGGACCGAGCCAAACGCTACCGCCGCGGAGAGGGCGGTCATGAGCACACCTAGCGCAAACAGGCCCGTGAGCTTCAGGCGCGAGCCCTTGATCTCAATGATGTCCGAGGTTTGCATCATCCGGCACCGGCTAAAGCAAACAACTCCTCCCCATACTCCATCCGCGCCTCGCGTAACAGCGGCTGCACCGCGGCTGCAAAAGCCGCGTGCTGATCGGCCGTCAGCTCGACCACTTCGCACCCTTCCGCCTCGATGGCGTGGCGGGCCTCCTCCTCCTCGCGCTCGTGCAGGTCGCGCTGGAATGCGATCGCGTCGTGCACCGCAGCACGCATCTCCTCCTGCAACTCGGCCGGCCAGGCCTCGAACGCGGTGCGATGGAGGAAGATCGGCCGCGAGATGTAGAAGTGGTTGGAGAGCGTGTGGAAGCGGTGGAACTTGTGAACGCCGTACGTGACCGTATTGGTGAGGGGATTCTCCTGCGCGTCGATCTCAGCCGTTTTGATCATGGCGATGGCTTCGGTCAGGTCGAGCCGCAAGGGAACGGCACCCAACAGCTCGAAGGTGCGCGCCTGGATGCGGCTCGGCAGCACGCGGATGCGCATGTTGGCGAGATCGGAGGGCTGGTGCACCGCCCGCAGCCGGTTCGAGAGATGGCGGAAGCCGTTCTCGAAGAAGCCGAGGATGCGGTAGTTCACCTGCTCCTCGATTCTATCGGCAAGCCGCTGCCCGAGCGCGCCGTCGATCGCCGCACGCGCCGCCTTAATGTTGGCGAACAGGAATGGCAGGTCGACAAAACCGAGCTCAGGCACGCGATCGGTCAGATAGCTGCTCGACTGATAACCGAGCGTGAGTAATCCGTGCTCGACCAGCCACAGAATGTCTTCGGCCCGGTAGCCGAGGTCCATGATGTTCCAGACATACTTGATATCGACGGCGTCGCCGAAGCGCGCCGCCAAGCGGTCGCCGATGCGCCTGAGCGCGAGGCTGAAGCCGGTGGTAGCAGGGCCATAGCCGCCCATGCGGATTTGAATCGGCTTGCTCATGGCGCTCAAAGGATGCTCCCCCGCTTTGCGCTGGCACAATCGGCTGCTTCTATACTCGACCATGCCGGCAAATATGAAGTAGCCTCCGGCCGTCGGACGCTAATCCGGGAGAGTCGCATGCGCGCGCCGAATTTCGCCATCGCCGCATTTTCAGCCGCAATCTTAAGCGGACTCAGCCCTGCCGCCGCGCAAGACTATCCGGTGCGGCCGATCACCATGATCGTGCCGCTTGCGACCGGCGGCTCGACCGATGTGATCGCCCGCATCGTCGCCGAGGGCATGCGTGCCTCTCTGGGGCAGCCCGTCATCGTCGAAAACGTCACCGGCGCCGGCGGCACAATCGGGGTCGGCCGCGCCGCCCGCTCGGCGCCCGACGGCTACACCATCATTCTCGGCCAGTGGGGAACCAACATGGCGAACGGAGCGATCTATTCGCTCCAATACGACATCATCAACGACTTCGAGCCGGTTGCGCTCATCGCCAATCAGCCGTTCCTGATCGATTCCCGCAAGAGCCTGCCGGCAAAAGATTTGAAGGAGCTGGTCGCCTGGCTCAAGGCCAACGGCGACAAGGTCACCGAAGGCAATTCCGGCATTGGCACGCCGAGCCACGTCGCCGGCATCCTCCTGCAGAACACGCTTGGCCTGCACTGGCAGATGGTGCCGTATCGCAGCGCCGGCTTGTCGATGCAGGATCTGGTCGCCGGGCAGATCGACATTCTGCTCGACACCCCGGCGGTGTCGCTGCCGCAAGTAACCTCCGGCAATATTCGCGCTTATGCGGTCACCGCCAAGAGCCGAATTCCGGTCGCGCCGGATATCCCGACTGTCGACGAGGCCGGCCTGCCGGGTTTCTACTTCTCGTTCTGGCACGCGGTCTGGGTGCCGAAGAATACGCCCAAGCCGATCATCGCCAAGCTCAACGCCGCGGTGGTGGCAGCGCTCGCCGATGCCACTGTGCGCAAGCGCCTCACCGATATCGCGCAGGATATCTTCCCGCCCGATCAGCTCACCCCGGAGGCGCTCGGAGCTTTCCACCGCGCGGAAGCCGCGAAGTGGTGGCCGATCATCAAGGCGGCCGGCATCAAGGCGGAGTAGCTGGGTGACGAGCAGGCCGTTATGAGCTCGAGAAAGTTTCGAACTGCACACCGGGCCGGCTCCCCTCCCCCTTGTGGGGAGGGGTCGGGGGTGGGGGGGCTTCTTATCGAAACCAATCCCCCTCCCCAACCCTCCCCCAGTCGAAGTCGGATATATCCGACTTCGACCATGTCTGACGGCGAAGTCGGGCAGGCCCGACTTCGCGTGGGGGAGGGAGCGAGCCGAAGGCGCCGCTCGCATGCAGCGTCTCTCACTGTCACTCTGGTCGCGATTGTGCTGGGTCTTTTCTGGATTGTCCGCGCACGCGCCCAAGAACCTTACCCCGATTGGCACGGCCAATGGGTGCGGATCGATCATGGGCATGGTCCGCAATTCGATCCCGACAAGCCTGCCGGGCGTGGCCAGCAGATTCCCCTCAATGCCGAGTATCAGGCGATCTTCGACCGGAATCTCGCGCGGCTGCGATCCGGCGAGCAGTCCTACAATCCGCAGCTCGGTTGCCTGCCGCCCGGGATGCCGCGCACCATGATCCTCTACGAGCCGATGGAAGCCATCATCACCCCGGCGACCACCTATCTCAAGTTCGTGTTCATGAACGACCTGCGCCGCATCTATACCGATGGCCGCGACTGGCCCGACAAGGTCGATCCGGCGTTCGTCGGCTATTCCATCGGCCGCTGGGTCGATTCAACCGGCAGCGGGCATTACGACCGGCTCGATGTGGAAACACGCGACATCAAGGGACCGCGCAGCCTCGCCATGGGCATTCCCCTGCATGAGGACAACCGGACTATCGTCAAGGAGAAGATCTATCTCGAACCCGGGAACGCCGACATTATGCATGACGACGTCACCACCGTCGATGATGCGTTCACGCGGCCGTACACCGTATCGATGACCTACGCCCGCGAGCACCATCCGGTGTGGACGGAATTTATCTGCGCCGAAGGAAACAACCACGTCATCATCGGCAAGGACACCTATTTCTTGAGCGGCGACCATCAGCTGATGCCGACCCGCAAGGGCCAGCAACCGCCGGACCTGCGGAACTTCGCCAATCACACCGCCAATCAATGAATAGTGCAGGTGATCACCGCCGAGCCGGGCAGGGCGCCCGCGCCCCGGTCGACGCGGCGCTGTGGCTGTTGATTCTTGTCAGCGCGCTCGTGGTATTGCCGCCATTCGTCTATCTGGTGCAGAGCAGCATGGTGGTGCCGCTGCCCGGGTTCAAGACCGCCTTTGGGCTGGAAAACTATCGGCGCCTCCTCGCCATCAACGGCTGGCAGTTGTGGGGCATAACGCTCGCGTTTGCGCTCGGCTCCTCGCTATTGGCGATCGGGCTCGGTTTTCCGGCCGCCTGGCTCTTGGCGCGCACCAATGTGCCGTTCCGGCAGACCGCATTCGTGGGCGCGTTCCTCTCGCTCTCGGCGCCGCTCATCGTCAAAGGCATTGGCTGGATCCTTCTGCTCGGCCCCAATAACGGGTTGATCAATGTCTGGCTGCGCTCGGCTTTCGGGCTCGAGGGAACACCGATCGAGTTGTACAGCCTTTCCGGCATGATCTTCGTCGAAGGCCTGCTTTGGACACCGATCGTCTTGCTGCTCGCCTTGCCGCCGCTCAGCGCCATGGATCCGGCGCTCGAAGAGGCGGCTGCAATGTGCGGGGCCTCGCGCTGGCGCACGCTTGCGCGCGTGACGATCCCGCTGGCGCAGCCGGCAATCCTGGCGGTGCTGCTGCTCTCCTTCATCCGGGCGCTTGAGGCTTTCGAGGTGCCGCTCTTGATCGGCATCCCGGGCGGTGTCGTCACGGTGACGACCGCGCTCTACCAATCAATCCATTCGGGTTTCGTGCCGCGCTATGGAGAAGCAAGCGCCTATGCGGTGCTGCTGACGGCGGCGGTGTCGGTACCGCTCTTTCTTTACTATCGGGCTACGCGCGCGGGCGCCCGATTTGCGACCGTGACCGGCAAAGGCTTTCGGCCGGCGCGCATCGATCTTGGCAAATGGAAGCTCGCCGGCGCGCTCTGGGTGCTCATTATTCCGCTTTCGCTGTGCGCTCCGCTTCTGCTGATGCTGTGGGCCTCGTTCCTGCCCATCTATGCGGCGCCCTCGCTCGCCGACCTCGGGCACATGTCGCTTGCCAACTATGCGGCGGTGGCAACGCGGGAGGATACGCTTGCGGGCCTGTGGAACAGCGCGCTGGTTGGCACCGTCAGTGCGAGCGCCGTCGCGGCTGCAACTTTCGTCCTTGCCTGGACGGTGGTGCGCCGCCGGCAGGCGGCGCGCTGGCTGATCGATGCCATTGTCACCCTGCCGCTGGTGTTTCCCGGCATTGTGCTGGCCATAGCGGTGCTGGTCCAGTTCTTGAACCTGCGCTTCATCCCGATCTACGGCACGGTGTGGATCGTGACCTTCGCGCTCGCCGTCAAGTTCCTGCCCTACGGGATGCGCTTCGCCTATTCGGGCCTCATCGCGATCGACCGCCAGATCGAGGAAAGCGCGCGTATGTGCGGCGCCGGCGGCCTACGGGTGCTGTGGCGGATCGTGTTGCCGCTCGCCATGCCGGCGATCGTGGCGACCTGGATTTACGTGTTCATGAACGCGATCCGCGATCTCTCCACAGCAATCCTGTTGTCCGGTGCCAACAACGCGATCGTGTCGGTCGTGATCCTCGACCTGTGGAACAATGGCGAGGTCTCGCAGCTCGCCGCGCTCAGCATTCTGATCGTCGTCGGCGGCGCGTTGCTGGGGCTCATCTTCATGAAGATCGCGACGCTACATAATTACGACATCTGACTAAAAGGATGCTCTTGCGCGACCGCAAGCGACGTCGTCCCGGCGCCGACATACAACCCGGGACCCAGACCGCTGTGCGCCATCAATGGCACGCGGCGTATGGGTGCCTGCTTTCGCAGGCACGACACGGCACTCATTAATGCGCGGCGGTCGCGGCCCTCTGCTTGTACTCCTCGAAACCGCCCGTGTTCACGATCTCGAAAATGTTGCCGTCAGGCGCGCGGACCTTCAATGCCCTCGCATCGGGCTTCGACAGGATGGTGCCGCCGCGCTGCTTGATGAGCTCGGCGAAAGCCTCGCGGTCGGCGACCTCGATGCCCCAGTGGTGGATGCAGGGGCCGGGGCCGGCGAGCTGCGCCTCGCTTTCGTTCTCGCTGTCATAAAGCATGAGGGCGAGATCGGTCTCGCCGTCGGTCATATGGCGCGAGATGTGGCCGCGCGCGTGGCCGGTAGCGAGCTGGCGGAAGCCGAACACGTTCTCGTAGAACTTGGTCGCCTTCTCGAGGTCCATCACCTTGATGGCGACGTGCACGATGCGCCCCTTCTCGCTCATGTGCTTCTTCTTGTAGCGACCTATGCCGACAATCTCGCCGAGCGTTCCGTCGGGCGCTCGGTACTTGAGCGCGCCCTCCTCGCGATCGGAAAAGATCGAGCCGCCGTTGTCTTCGATCTTCTTGATCATGCTCGGCCGGTCGTCGACCTCGATGCCGATGTGGTGGATGCGCGGCCCGGCGCCGGCGAGCTTCGCCTCCTTCTCGTCCTCGCTGTCATAAACCATCAGCGCGAGATCGATGTTGCCGTCGGTCATGTGCCGGGAAAGGTGGCCGCGTGCGTGGCCGGTCTTGGTCTGGTAGATGCCGAAGATGTCCTCGTAGAACTTGGTTGATGTCTCGAGGTTCGCCATGTCGCTGCATTTGATGGCGATATGCACGATGCGTGATGCCATAAGCCTTCTCCTCTGTTGGAATGGTGGAACGGTCTGCGTCGAGAGTTGCTCAAGAAGGTTGCGCGCTCGCCTCCTGCATGGTGGTGACGGATTTGCGCTTGGCCCAGTATGAGAATACGACCATGGCGACGGCCGCCAGCAGCAACGCGGCGGATAACGGGCTCTTTAGGAACACCGTCGCGTCGCCGCTCGATATGGTCATGGCCTGGCGCAGCGACTGCTCTATCTTGCCGCCGAGAATGATGCCGAAAATGAGCGGTGCCTTCGGAATGTCGAGCAGACGGAAGAAATAGCCGATGATGCCGAAGACGTGTGCGACGAAGAGCATGAACGGATTGGTTTCGAGCGAGTAGACGCCGATCGAGGCGATGCCGAGGATCATCACCAGGAGCACACCAGGAGGTGCATAGAGCACGCGCGCGAACAGGCCGACGAGCGGTAGATTGAGCACCAGCAGCATGACATTGCCCACATACATGCTGGCGATCAGCCCCCAGACCAAGTCGGGCTGGTTCTGGAACAGGAGCGGTCCCGGCTGGATGCCGTACATGATGAAGGCGCCCATGAGGATCGCGGTCGACCCGGATGCCGGAATGCCGAGCGCCAGGAGATGCACGAAAGCACCGCAGCTGTCGGCATTGACGGCCGCCTCCGGCGCCGCCACGCCTTCGATCGCGCCCTTGCCGAACTTCTCCGGCGTCTTGGAGATGTATTTCTCGGCGGCGTAGGAAAGCATCGCAGAGATTGTGCCGCCAAGACCGGGCGCCGCCCCGCAAAAGAAGCCCACTGTCCAGCCGCGCAGCATGGCTGGGAAGGCTTGTTTCCAATCGGCCTTCGTGAACCAGATTCGGCCTTTCAACCGCACGCTGTGCATCGTGCCTTCGAGGGTGCCCTCGGCCATGCGGGCAACCTCGGCCAGAGCGAATATGCCGACCACGACCGCGAGAAAGTTCACGCCCTGTTGCAGGTCCACCAGTCCAAAGGTGAAGCGCGGTCGCCCGCTCTGCAGGTCGAGCCCGATGGTGGAGATCGCGAGCCCAAGCGTGGTCGAAAAGATTCCTTTGGCGAGCGACTCTCCGGTCAGCGCGCTCACCGTGCTCAGCGCGAAAATCATCAGCGAGAAGTATTCGGTAGGACCAAAGTCCAGCGCGAGTGCGGCAACCGGTGCGGCCACGAAGGTAAGCGCGGTGACGCCGAGCGTGCCGGCGATGAAGGAGCTCATCGCCGCGATTGAAAGAGCCGCGCCGGCACGGCCCTGCCGCGCCAACGGGTAGCCGTCGATTGTCGTCATAACCGCAGCGGCATCGCCCGGCGTATTGATCAGGATCGCGGTGACCGCGCCCCCGTACATGCAGCCATAGTAGATGCCTGCAAGCATGATCAGAGCGGTGGTCGGATTCATCCCGAAGGTGACCGGGATCAGCAACGCGATGCCGGCCGAGGGGCCGATCCCCGGCAGATGGCTGATCATCGTGCCGATGAAGACACCGAGCAGCGTGTAGAAGAGATTGATCGGCGTGCCCGCGATTGTCAGTCCGTGCAGGATGCCGTGCCAGCTGTCGATCATGGCCCGTTCTCCCGCCTAGAACTGCAGAACGCCCGAGGGCAATACGACCTGCAGGAAATCGGTAAACAGAAAATAGGCGGCGGCGGTAAACGCGGCCGAAAGCCCGATATTGATCAAGGGATTCACACGATGGAAATACAGCAACAGGGCCGACAGGTAGACCACTGTTGACACCACGTAGCCGACGGGCTCGAAAGCGAGGTAATAGAGCGCGGTCCAGGCCGCCATGGCGATCAGCACGAGATGACGATGGCCTATCGCTCTGGGCACAGGAATGGCTGTGCCCGCGCTTGCCGCCGATTCGTCCGCATTCGCCTGCTTGCGCCAAGTTTCCCATGCCAGCAACAGTCCTGAGCCGAGCATGCAAAGGGCGATCAACACCGGAAAGGCCTGTGGTCCCAGAACATCGCCGACCTCCAGCCGTTCCAAATTCGTTGCGGCGCGCAGATAGATTACTGCGCCCGAAACGATGAGAACCGACAGGACCCAATCCGCCATCGCCGCTCCGCGTTCTTCCCGACTGAGTTTCTTGACGCGCGTTGATGTCGCGCAACCGAGCTTTTCCTTTGGGCCTAGTCCAAATAAATGAGCTTGACTAGACCTTGCCAAAACACTACGTTTCACGCCTCTCCACTAAAATGAAGCCAAGTTGGTTCGCGAACGTCGCGGCGCGAAGGTCGCGTTTTGCACGAGCGTTGCGCTTCCGCTTTCCTGAGACAAATACCCGCACTTGCGAAATTCACGGTAAGCGCGTCGAATGCACGCCGCGGCGGTCAGCACGTAAAGAACAGCGGGCGAGAGAACCGAGAGAGAAAATGACGAGCACGAGAACAGACAAAGCTGCTACAACAATTGGGTCGGCGGCAATCATCGCCACAGTTCTGTCAGCCTCGCTCGTGGCATTGGAGCCGACTTCCGCCGCCGCGCAGAAGGCCTGGAAGCCTGATCGCCCGATCGAGATCGTGGTCGGAACCGACCCGGGCAGCGGCTTCGATCGTACGGCCCGGCTGTTGCAGAAGATCTGGCAGGGCGCCCATTTGGTCGATGAGCCGGTGACGGTGGTGAACAAGGCCGGCGGCTTCGGCGCAGTCGGCTGGACCTACATGAATCAGCGCGGCCGCGCCGGCAACGTGGTGGCGATCATGTCGCCGCTGCTCCTGACCAACCGGATCGCCGGCAACATGGATTTGAGCTACGGGGACGTAACGCCGCTCGCCTTGCTGGAGGACGAGGAGATCGCGTTTGCGGTCTACACGGACTCGACGATCAAGACCGGCGGCGATTTCATCGCCCGGCTGCGGCACGACCCGTCATCGGTTTCGGTCGGCGTCTCCGGAATTGGCGGGCAGAACCATGTGGCGCTCGCGCTCGTAGCTGGAGCAGCCGGCGGAATCGATCTCACCAAATTGAAAGTAGTGAGCTTCGCTGGGTCGGGCGACGTGGTGACGTCTGTGATCGGCGGTCATGTCGAAAGCACGGCCTCTCCTGCTTCCACGATCGCCCCGCAAGTGGCGGCTGGCCGCCTGCGGGCCATCGGCATCTCGTCGGAAAAGCGAATCGGCGGCGTGCTGGCCGACGTGCCGACTTGGCGCGAGCAGGGCGTCGATGCGGTCTTCTCCAACTGGCGCGGGGTGATCGGGCCGAAGGGAATGCCGGCCGAAGAGGTGCAATACTGGGACGGCGTCTTTGCCAAGACGGTGGCAACGCCGGAATGGCAGCAAGAGGTCGAGCGATCGCAGGTCACCAGCCATTATCTTCCGAGCCGCGATGCGGCCGCGTTTCTGGCCACGGAGAACGCGAAGCTCTCCGGTGTCATGGGCACGCTCGGTCTGAACAAACAGGTGAGCGCGCGCTAGTACCCGGAATCACAGCTCGGTGATACGGCGATTTTTGAACCGCCGCTGGTAGACCTTCTTCTTGGTCCAGGCGAACGGGGTGGCCGTCTCATTGTAGGCTGCGATGTATGCATCGATGTGCTC
>Ga0209062_1000474_pt1 | contig 120336 bp, 115 predicted proteins | sample Coa_R2_2_FD_187158 | JGI IMG/M metagenome (GOLD analysis project Ga0209062, IMG submission 187158) | Surface soil microbial communities from Centralia Pennsylvania, which are recovering from an underground coalmine fire - Coalmine... | ecosystem: Environmental > Terrestrial > Soil >... | reverse complement strand
CTCGATCAGTTCCGGTCGGCGCAAGTCGACGAAACTGGCGGCCAAGCGCTCGACCAGGCCGATCGCCCGGTCCGTCGCCTTCAGCAGCAAGCCGCCCGCATCCGAGGTGATCGCGCCGCCGTCGAAATCGGCCACGACTCGGCGCCCTTCGACGGGTCCAAACAGATCGCCATCCGTGCTACACTCTGCCGGCATCGGGGAGCCACTCCTTCTCAAGCGCAAGTCGTTCTTCGCAAAACAACTTTCGCTGATTCGGGGCCCCGATGCGCCCCCTATGGTGAGAAATCCGGGCTAGACTAATCGCGCCGCGCGCTCACCGAGATATCAAGCGCGTTCGCGAGCCGTTGCGGGATAATTGAGCGCGATTAGGGAATTCGCCGGCGCCTTCGTAATATCAGTCTTCGACCAAGCGGCGATTCGCCGAGGCTTTGACTTTCGCCAGGTGCGCCAAAGACTCGGCAAGCGCGCCCTCGTCGACGTCGGCCATCAAGTCGCGCAACCATCCTTCGTGTGCTTTGGCCATGATCGAGAATGTCTCGCGGCCGCGGCGCGTAAGCTTCGCCACCGTGACGCGCCGGTCGCCGTTGAGCATTTCCCGAACGATCAGCCCGTCCGCTTCGAGGCGGTCGGCGAGGCCGGTAATGTTGCCGTTGGTCACCATCATGCGCCGGGACAACTCGCTGAGCTTGAGGCCTTCCGGCGCTCGATAGAGTTGGGCGAGAAGGTCGAATTGCGGCAGCGTTGCGCCGAACTCGACGCGCAGACGGCGGCGGATTTCCTGGGAAATCATCTTGGTGATCGACAGCATGCGCAGCCAGAGCCGCAATTGCGGCTTTTGGCCCTGTCGCGCGCCGTGAACGAGAATTTCGAAATCGGCCGAGGGCTCGGAACTATCGATGGAATGTTCGCTCGCCACGATCTATCCGGAAGCCGCAGAAGACCGGCGGGGCAATGACACAGGATGCTTTAGATGTCAAAGATCGCGGTCAACCGGCGAGCATCCGCGCGAGCATGAAGCCGGACCCCGCGCCGGTTCCCGCGCCCGGCCAAGTCGAGGCGCCGCAGAGGTAGAGATTCTTGACCGGCGTCCGGTAACGCGACCAGCCCGCTGTCGGGCGCAAGAAGAAATTCTGATCGAGATGGTGACTGCCGGAGAGATTGTCGCCGCCGATCAGGTTTGGATTCTCGCGCTCGAGATCGAGGGGCGAGAATATTGATCGGGCGAGAATGCGGGCGCGGAGGCTGGGCGCGTAGCTTTCGATGAGGTCGAGCACGCGTTCGGCGTAAGGCTCCTTCGCCTCATCCCAGCGCGTCGCCGCGATGCGGCCTGCGGCGTCGCCGCGGATTTCGGCGGGCAAGACGCGCACCTGAATCCAAAGGACATGTTTCCCGGCCGGCGCTCGCGACGGATCGATCGCGGTAGGCTGGCCGACGACCAGCGCCGGCTCCGTCGGGAGCAATCCCGCCGACGCCTCGGCATAGACCCGCGACATCATCTCGAGGTCTGGAGCGATATGGATATAGGCGAAGCTGCGCAGCGCGTCGCCGCCGCGCCAGGCCGGCGGATCGTCGAGCGCGAGGTGGATCATCATCGTGCCCGGACCCTGGCGAAACTTCGCGATTTCGGCCTCGAACTTCGCGCCCGCCGTCCCGTGCGGAACGAGACCGCCGAACACGATTCGAGGATGAACGTTGGCGATGATCGTCTTCGCTTCGAGCCGGCGCCCGCTCTCGAGCGTCACGCCCTTTGCTGCGCCGTTCGCCGTCTCGATCCGCAAGACGCCGTCGCCGAGCAGAACTTCGCCGCCCTTGGCCTGCAGCGCGCCGACCATCGCCTTGATGATCGTGTCGGCGCCGCCCTTGCCGATCACCATGCCGAAGCTCTGATTGGCCATGGATTCGAGATAGGGAAAGAGCGCGCCGCCAGCGACGTCGGGCGCAAAGTCGAGATGCAGGCCCCAAGCCGCCATCATCGCCTTGACCTTGGGGTGCTCGAAATGGGCGTCGAGAAAGTCGCGCGGCGTCGCGAGCAACAGTTTCAACGTATCGGAAATCCAACCGGCGCCCTTTTCCCGCCACGCCTTCCAGGCGACCTTGGCCGCGCTCCAGGACGGCATCGGCGAGCCGAGCAATGCAAAGAGGTGCGGCGCGTCGCCGCCAAAGCGATGCAGCATCGTCCGCCACGCTTCGGCGTCCGCCGCGGAAAGCGCGGATATGCCGGCCAGCGTCTTTTCCAGCGTTCGGCTGACGCCGAGATAGGTCCCGTCGCGAAACACGCTCGCGAAACAGTCCTCCGCCGGGCAGAAGGCGAGGCCGTGCGCGTGCAGCAAATCCTTGTGCGCGGCGAAGAACGGCGAGCCGGCGAACATCGAGACATTCATCGCGCAAAGGTCGTGGCGGAAGCCCGGCAGCGTCACTTCGCGCGTCTTCACGGCGCCGCCGGCTTCGCGCTTCGCCTCGACGACAGCGATGCGCCAACCTTTGTCCGCCAGCCGGAGCGCGGCCGCCAACCCGTTATGGCCGGCGCCGATCACGAGCGCGTCATACGCCATGGTTTAGCCCCGCGTTGCATGCATATCCAAGCAAATTGGCCGGCGAGAAATCGCCTCGGGGCGCTCGCGCCGCCTTTGATTGGACGCCCAGACGGCTCGCAATTTGGCCTATCTTGCGCCGTTTCACAATGTCTGCCGATGCGGGGTCCGCGAAAGCTCGGCGAGGACGACGGCGAATCGAGCCGCAGATTGTTGCAAGATCATATTTCTCTGCCTAGTCTTGGCCGCCTGCGCTGGAGGGAGGATCGATCCAAAGGCGGCGGCGCCATATCGGAGGACGCAAATGAGTTCAACCAAGACGCTTGCCGACCTCGCCTCGGCGCTTCTATCGGGCGCCGTCCGGGTTGTGGATCTTACGGCGCCATTGGGGCCCAATACGCCCTTGATCTATTTGCCGCCGCATATCGGCAAGAACACGCCGCCAATAAAGGTGCACAAGATTTCGGAATACGACGCCGACGGCCCATACTGGGCATGGAACTGGCTGGAGCTCGGCGAGCATAGCGGAACTCATTTCGACGCGCCGCGCCACTGGATCAGCGGGAAGGATTATCCCGACGGTTCGACCGACAAGATCCCGCCAAAAAATTTTGTTGCGCCGGTCAACGTGATTGACCGGTCGAAGGAAGCGACCGAAAACCCGGACTACTTGCTCACCGTCGAAAGCATCCAGGCCTGGGAGAAGGAGCACGGCGAGATCGAGGCGGGCGGCTGGGTATTGCTGCGCACCGATTGGTACAAGCGCGGCGACAGCTCCGAAAAATTCCTGAACGCCGACGCCAACGGCCCGCATTCGCCCGGACCCACCGCCGAGGCGATCACCTACCTGATCTCCAAAGGCGTGATCGGTTGGGGCTCCGAGACGGTCGGCACCGACGCCGGTTCGGCAGCCGGGATGAATCCTCCGTTCCCCGCTCATACTCTGATGCATCAAGCCAACCGCTATGGACTGGCGAGCCTCTGCCAACTCGATCAACTGCCGCCGAAGGGCGCCATCCTGATCGCGGCGCCGCTGAAATTCGTCGGCGGCACGGGATCTCCGGTTCGGGCGCTCGCGCTCGCGCCGACATAGGCGGCGGAAATGGCGGGCGCCGATTACGTGATCGTCGGCGGCGGGATCAACGGTCTGGTCGCCGCTGCGATGCTCGGCAAGAAAGGCCGCAAGGCCGTCGTGCTGGAGCGCAACGACCGGCTGGGCGGCTGCTTGCGTACGGAGGAGATCACTGCGCCGGGTTTCATCCACGACGTGATGGCGACGACGCTCGTCCTGTTCCTCACCTCGCCCGCTTACGCCGCCCTCGGCAAGGACCTCGAAGCGCGCGGCTTCGCGGTCGCGCATAGCGATCTGCCGACCGGCGTATTGCGGCCCGATGGGTCGCATGTGCTCTTTTCGCGCGACCGCGCCCGCAATGTCGCGGCTTTCGAAGCTTGCGCAAAGGGCGACGGCGAGGCTTTCGCGGAAGAAATGGAGCGGATGGGCGCCGATGCGCCCTTCCTGTTCTCGCTTCTCGGCGGCGCTTTATGGTCCCGACACATGGCGATGGGCCTCGCCCGCGAAGCTTGGAAGCGCGGTCCGCGCGCGCTGGCCGCTTGGTTTGGCGAGGCGCTGCAGCCGGCCCGATCCTATCTCGAAACGACCTACGCGTCTGAGGCGATCCATGCGCTTTGGGCGCCTTGGGGCCTGCATTGCGGCCTAAACCCGGAGAGCGCCTACTCCGCTCAGATGATCAAGGTGATCGCGTTTGCGGTGGAGCTCGCCGGTTGCCCGATCGCGGTCGGCGGGGCGAAAAATTTGGTCTCCGCCTTCGAGCGATTGATCCTGGACCAAGGCGGCGACATCCGTTGCGACGCCGAGGTCGAGCGCCTGGAGCTCAGCGCGAGCGGCCGGGCGCGCGCGGTGCGCCTCGCGTCAGGCGAACGGATCGAAGCGGAGAGGGGCGTCATCTGTTCGATGGGGCCGAATCAGCTCTATGGACGCCTTCTTCGCGATCATCCTTTGCCCTCGGCCGTCGCGCGCTCGCTCAAGCGCTACCGCTATGGCAAGGGCGACATGCAAATCCACTACGCGCTCGACGCGCCGCCGAAATGGAAAAGCGGCGACGAACTCGGCAAGGTCGCGCTGCTCCATGTGACGCCCGGCCTCGACGGCGTCTCGCGCGCCGCCAATGAATGCGAGCGCGGACTGCTGCCGGCCGAACCGACGATCTGCGTCGGACAGCCGACCGCGCTCGACCCGTCGCGCGCGCCGCCGGGGAAGGCGATCCTCTGGCTGCAACTCCCAGAAGCGCCACGGTTCCCGAAAGGCGACGCCGCGGGAGAGATCGCGATTCCAGAAGGCGGCCGCTGGACCGAGGCGGTCCGCGAAGCCTTCGCGGATCGCGTCGAAGGCCTGTTTTCGCGTCATATCGACGATTTCCGCAGCCATGTCGTCGCGCGCAAGGCTTATTCGCCGGCCGATCTCGAAAAGATGAACGTCAATCTGGTCGGCGGCGATCCTTATGGCGGCTATTGCGGCGTCGATCAATTCTTTCTCTGGCGTCCGTTTGCGGGTTCGACTAATCACACGACCCATGTTCCCGGCCTCTACCACATAGGAGCTTCGACCCATCCCGGCCCCGGCCTTAGCGGCGGCTCTGGGTTCCTGCTCGCCAATTCGCTCAAATGACAGACCAAACGAATTCGTCCGGCGTTCTGTTCGACGACCCGGTCCTGATACGCGCCAGCGCTTCGGGCGCGCGCCCGTCGCTCGGCCAAATCGGGCTGCAGCAATTCGCCCCTTATCTGATCAACAGCGTCTCGTTGAGCTGGACCACGCATCTGGCCGAGGCGCTGAAGGCGCATGACATGACCACGACGAAGATGCGGGCGCTGGCCATCCTCAGCATATCGTCGCCGGTCACAATCAACGAGCTTTCATTCTATGCCCTGACCGAGCAGTCCACGATGAGCCGCACGCTCGATGCGCTGGAGGATCAAGGATTTATCGTGCGCAGGCCGCGTCCGGAGGATCTGCGCGTGCGCGACGTCGACATCACCCAAGCCGGGCGCGACGCTTTCGCGAAGGTCTGGCCGACCATGTACGAGCTGCTTCTGAAAATGCTGGATGGCGTCGACAGCGAGGAGTACAAGGCCTTCATCGCGACCCTTCACAAGATTATCCTCAACATTCGCAAGCATGGAATCTAGCGCCGGCTAAATTAGAGCGTGGTCCTCACTCGCCAAAGTTCCGGAAACAATTCGACCTCGAGCATGCGCTTGAGATAGCTCACCCCCGTCGTGCCGCCGGTGCCGCGCTTGAAGCCGATGACGCGTTCGACCGTGGTGACGTGATTGAAACGCCAGCGGCGGAAATAATCTTCGAAATCGACCAGCTTTTCGGCGAGTTCATAGAGCGCCCAATGCCGCTCCGGCTGTTCATAGACGAGCCGCCAGGCCGCGACGACGTCCTCCGATATTTCATACGGGCCGGCGAGGTCGCGATCGAGCGCAGCCCGCGGCACGGCGATCCCGCTCCTGGCGAGAACGCGCAGCGCCTCGTCGTAGAGGCTCGGCCGCGACAGTTCGCCTTCGAGCAGCGCGACAATGTCCGGCCGATGCGCGTGCGGCTTCAACATGGCGCGATTGCGGTTGCCGACCATGAACTCGATTTGCCGATATTGCCAGGACTGAAATCCCGACGACTGACCGAGTTCGCCGCGAAAATGCGTATATTCGCTCGGCGTCATGGTCCGCAGCACGTCCCAAGCGTTGTTGAGCTGCTCGAAAATCCGCGCGACGCGGGACAGCATCTTGAAGGCGGGCTGCAGCGCGTCGCCCGCGACGGCCTTGCGCGCAGCGTCGATTTCGTGGATCGCGAGCCGCATCCAGAGTTCCGAGACCTGGTGCTGGATGATGAACAACATCTCGTCATGCGCGCCGGTCAGCGGCCGCTGCGCGCCGAGCACGGCGTCGAGATGGAGGTAATCGCCGTAAGACATTCGGCTCGCGAAGGAGGTTTCGGCCCCTTCGGCGGCGGGGTCATAGGCCGGCGGACCGCTCATGTGACGGCCTCGCGCGTCATGTATACGGGATCATTCCAGGCGCCGCCCTCGATCACGCCGGCGAGAATATCCGCGGCGCGCCGCACGTCCGCCTCGCCGATATAGAGCGGCGCGAAGCCGAAGCGCATCCGATCGGGGGAGCGGAAATCCCCGATCACGCCGCGCGCGATCAGCGCGCGCATCGCCGCATAGCCATGTTCGAACCGGAAGGAGACTTGCGAGCCGCGCCTCGCCGGATCGCGCGGGCTGGCGAGAGACAGCGCAGGGCAGCGCGCTTCGACGTCGCGGATGAATAACTCGCTCAGTTCTATCGAACGGGCGCGGAGCGCGGCCATGTCGACGTCGTCCCAGATATCGAGCGCGGCTTCCAGAATGGTCATCTGCACGACCGGCGGCGTGCCGACTCGCATCCGCTCGATGCTGCGCGCCGGGCGATAGGCGAGATCGAAGTCGAACGGCGCGGCGTGGCCGAGCCAGCCGGAAAGGGCGGGTTGCGCTTTTTCGATATGGTCCGGCCGGACATAGATGAAAGCCGGCGCGCCCGGGCCGCCATTGAGATATTTATAGGTGCAGCCCGCCGCGAAATCGACCTTGCAGCCGGCAAGGTCGACTGGCAGCGCGCCGGCCGAATGGGCGAGATCCCAAATCGCGAGCGCGCCCGCCGCGTGCGCTTTCTCCGTCAGTTTCGCCATGTCGTGCATTCGGCCCGAACCGTAATCGACATGGGTCAGCATGAGCGCCGCGACGCTCTCGTCGATCGCAGCTTCAACCCCTTCCGGCGCGACCGTCTTCAACACATGGCCGCGCGCCAGCGATCGGATAAGGCCTTCCGCCATGTAGAGGTCGGTCGGAAAATTCCCGGTGTCGGAGAGGACGACCTTGCGCTCGGGCCGCATCGCCAAAGTGGCGGCGAGCGCCTGATACATCTTGATCGACAGCGTATCGCCCATCACCACGGTTCCGGGTTGGGCGCCGATCAGCGGCGCGATTCTGTCGCCGACCCGACGCGGCTGGTCCATCCAACCCGCCGCATTCCAGGCGCGGATCAGCATTTCGCCCCATTCATCCTCGATCGCCCGGCGCGCCCGCTCCCTGGCGCTCTTCGGCAGAGGGCCGAGCGAATTGCCGTCGAGATAGATGACGCCCTCCGGCAGATGGAACTTGGCTCTCGTCGCGGCGAAATCAGTCAAGAGAACGCGCCTCCCGCTTCAGCTTGAAACGCTGGATCTTCCCGGTCGCGGTCTTCGGCAGCGCGTCGGCGAAAACGATCGAACGCGGATACTTGTACGGGGCGATCGTCGCCTTGACATGATCTTGCAATCGCTTGGCCGTCTCGGGCGAGCGCTCGATTCCCGCCGCGAGCACGACATGCGCTTGCACGATCTCGCCGCGCTCCTCGTCCGGCGCGCCGACCACTGCGCATTCTATGACGTCGCCGTGCGACAGCAAAGCGGCCTCGACCTCCGGCCCGGCGATGTTGTAGCCGGCCGAAATGATCATATCGTCGCTGCGCGCGGCGAAATGGAAATAGCCCTCGTCGTCCTGCCAGAAGGCGTCTCCCGTCAGGTTCCAACCGTCGCGCACATAGGTCGTCTGGCGCGAGTCGGCGAGATAGCGACAGCCGGTCGGTCCGCGAACCGCGAGCCGGCCGACGACGCCGCGACGGACTTCGTTCATGGTCTCGTCAACGACTTTCGCCTCGTAACCTGTCACCGGTTTGCCGGTGCAGGCCGGCCTGGAATCGCCGAACCTGTTGGAGATGAAAATATGCAGCATCTCGGTCGAGCCGATGCCGTCGAGCATCGGCTTGCCGGTCTTCGCCATCCAGGCCTCGTAGACCGGCGCCGGCAGAGTCTCGCCGGCCGAAACCGCGGCGCGGAGCGAGGAAAGGTCAGCGCCTTTGTCCATCGCCGCCAACATCGCGCGATAGGCGGTCGGCGCGGTGAAGCAAATCGTCGCCTTATATTTCTGGATGATCTCGATCATGTTTGGCGGCGAAGCGTTCTCCAGCAATGTGGCCGCTGCGCCGAAGCGGAGCGGAAAGACGGCGAGGCCGCCAAGGCCGAAGGTGAAAGCGAGCGGCGGCGAACCGACGAAGACGTCTTCCGGGACGACGCGCAAAACCTCCTTCGCGTAGCCGTCGGCGATGATGAGCAGGTCGCGGTGAAAATGAGCCGTCGCTTTCGGTTCGCCGGTTGTGCCCGAAGTGAAGCCGAGCAAGGCGACATCATCGCGGCCGGTCGCGACCGCCTCGAGCCGCACCGATTTGTCCAGCGCGACGCGATCGAGTTCGGCGTCATGATTGGCGGTGCCGTCGAAGCCGACCACTTGCTTCAGAAAGGCGCTCTCCTTCGCGCAGGCCACCAGTTCGTCCATCAGGCGGGTGTCGCAAAGCGCTAGCGAGACTTCGGCTTTATCGACGATCTTCTTGAGCTCCCCTGCGCGGAGCATCGGCATCGTATTGACGACCACGGCGCCGGCCTTGGTCGCGGCGAGCCAGCAGGCGACCATTGCGGGATTGTTGGCGGAGCGAATCAGCACGCGCGCGCCGGGCTTGACGCCGTAATCCTCCATCAGCGCATGGGCGATGCGGTTGGTCCAATCGGCGAGCTCCTTGTAAGTGCGGCGCCGGCCGTTGCCGATAAGGGCGGTATGATCGGCGAAGCCCCGGTCCACCATTCGATCCGTCAGCTCTACGGCCGCGTTGAGGCGCTCGGGATAATCGAAGCCGTCGAGCAAAAAGACGGGCCATTGCGCCGGCGGCGGCAGCCTATCGCGCGCGAATGTATCCGTGTGAGCCGATGGTCCGAGCATGTCAGCCTCGCAAAGCAGCGCGGCGAAGTGATCGTTTGGCGGTGACGGTCTCGAACAAATCCGAGTCTTCGCCGCCGCGCTGGCCGCCGCTTTCGTTTGGGCGCCGCTGCTGCCCATTATACGCGCCGCGCAGGCCGGCGGGAGGAGCGTGATAAGGGCCGACTAGGCATGCGATGCGCATTGGCGCGTCCTCCCGCTCGGGGTCGACCGGCGAATCCGTAGCGCCTGCGCCGAGTTATTTCAAGCTTAAAGGTTCCGCTTGACTCCGCGGCGCCCGCCGATTGAATTGGTCGCGCGAGCGCAAGAGCGCCGGGGCGAAGCATGACCCGTTCAGTGATCGTCGATTGGGACGACGCCTACGCGAACGCCGCCCATATCGCGGGCGGCGAAACCTACCCGGCAAAATGGTCGGCGCTCGCCAAAGTCTTCCGCGACGAGATCGCCGCGGCAGGCCGCGCCGAACTCGATCTCGCCTATGGCGAAGGCGAACGCGAGCGGCTCGATCTCTTTCATCCGGTCGGCGCGGTGAACGGACTCGCGGTTTTCGCGCATGGCGGCTATTGGATGTCTTTCGACAAATCGTCATGGTCGCATTTCGCTGCTGGCGCGCTGGCACGAGGCTGGGCGGTTTGCATGCCGAGCTACACGCTCGCGCCGCAGGCGCGGATCGCGGCGATCACGCGACAATTCGCCGTCGCGATTTGTTTCGCGGCCGCGCGGATCGGCGGTCCGCTGCGCTTGGCCGGGCACTCCGCCGGCGGCCATCTCGTTGCGCGGATGATTTGCGAAGATTCGCCGCTGCCGGATCGTGTGAGTGGCCGGATCGCTCAAGTCGTCTCGATCAGCGGCCTACACGATCTGCGTCCGCTCCTGCGCACCCGGATGAATGGCGCGCTTCGCCTCGATCGGGCGGAGGCGGAACGCGAAAGCGTCGCGCTTGGGGAGCCGCTGCCGTCCCGCTCGATCGCCTGCTGGGTGGGCGGGGCGGAGCGGCCCGAATTCATCCGTCAGAGCGCGCTTCTCGCCAATATTTGGACCGGACTTGGCGCAGCGACGGAATTTACGATCGCCGAAGGGCGGCATCATTTCGACGTTATCGATGACCTGCGCGATCCGCAGTCCCGACTGATCGTGACATGGCTGGGGAAATAGCCCTGTTTCGCCACGAAGGCCTGTTGGTGGAGAGGGGCGCTCAGCGATGGACCAAGACCGAGCGGTTCTGCGGAGCGCCGGACGGATTTGACGGCGCATTGCTGCGCGCACTGGCGATCCGGGCGCCAGCCTGGGCCCAATCTGTCTGGCGGTCCGCTTTGGCCTTCAAACGCTGCTCATCGCAGAGCTCTGACCAACGGCGTTTCGTTCTCCTTGTAGGGTACGAAAATCTTGATCCTTCCTCGGCGCAGCAAGGATAGGGTTGCGTCATAGATTTTTCCGATATCACGCTCCAAATTTTTCAATTTTACAATATATCCGCAGCCGCGCAGGCTGCCGCTCCGTCCGATAGGCGAGGAGCCGGATACGCGAGCAACAGCGACAGGGAAATTTCTTTGGAGGAAGCTCAATCCTTCGACGCGCCGGAAGGGAGACTGATGAAGGGTACGCGTTCTGTCGTTACGCCGGCATCCATGGCGGAAGCCGTCGCTGCTGTAGAGGAAGGGGCGACGCCATTGGCGGGCGCGACCTGGATCCTGCGATCGCCCATTCGCGACGAGAAGCTGGCCGGTTCCTATGTCGCGGTCTCAGGACTGGCTGAACTCCGCGCGATTGAAACGGGCGACCGCGAAATCGCCATCGGCGCCGCGGTCACCCACGCGTCGCTCTGCGCGGCGCTTAACGGCAGCGCCGATTGCGCCGCTTTGGTTCAGGCGGCGGGCGCTGCGGCCAATCCTGCAATCCGCAACGTCGCGACCATCGGCGGCAATCTCTGCGCGTTCTCCTTCGCGGCGTCCGACCTCGCGCCTGCGCTCATCGCGCTGGACGCCCAAGCCGAAATCTATGGGGTTTCCGGCCCCGAACGCAAACCGATCGAAACGTTCCTTGCGGCGCGCGCCCACCTTGCCCGGGGCTGGTTGCTGACGCGGCTGCTCGTGCCGCGTAACGGCCGCATCTCGGCCCATGCGCGCCTGCCGCTTCGCAAGGCGGGGGACTATCCGGTGGCGATTGTCAGCGTTTCGGCCAAACGCTCTTCGGACCGGACGCTCAGGTCGGTTCGCATTGCTGTCGGCTCCGTGGAGCCGGTTGCGAGGCGCTGGCCGGCGCTGGAGCGCGCGCTCGAGGGCCGTTCTCTCGATCCGGAAGAGGCGGCTGAAGCCGCGCGTGAGCGCGTTGGCGACTTCCAAGGTCGAGACGGCGTCGAAGCGCCAGGCTGGTACAGAATGCAGGTTCTTCCGAAGCTCGTCCGCGCCGCGATGTGCGGCGTCCTCGCTCAAGCCTAAAGAACTGCGCGATGTCCATTTCGCTCACAATCAACGGCGAAACCCATGCGACGAACCGTGACCCGCTGACGCCGCTCGTCGATGTCCTGCGCGACGACCTTGCGCTTACGGGCGCCAAGGCCGTCTGCCGGGAGGGCTTTTGCGGCGCCTGTACGGTGTTGATGGACGGCCAGCCGGTCGTGTCGTGCCTGCTGCCGATTGCGTCGGCGGCCGGTCGAGACATTCGAACCGTCGAGGCGCTGAGCGACGGCGGCGAGTTGTCCCCGCTGCAGAAGGCGCTCGAGCAGCATGACGTCGTGCAATGCGGCATGTGCTTTCCCGGCATGACAGTGGCGCTAACGAGCTTTCTTGCGTCCAATCCAAACCCGACAAGGGAGCAAGTGAAGCAGTCTCTGGTCGGCAATATCTGCCGGTGCACCGGTTACGAGCGGATCATCGACGCGGTTCTGGCCCACGCTCAAGCCATGCAAGGAGGGGGATAGAATGGACGCGAGCGCCGCCGTCATGAACTATCCCCGCCGCGACGCGCGCGACAAGCTCAGCGGGCGGACGCGCTACACCGTCGATCGGTCGCGCCCGGGCATGCTGCACGGGGCGATATTGCGGGCGCAGGCGGCGCCGGCGCGCATCGTAAGACTAGACGTCTCGGCCGCCGAGGCGACGCCGGGCGTGCGCGCCGTGATCACCGGGCGGGACGCCCCGGGCTTGCACGGCATCGGCGTCGCCGACCAGCCGCTTTTCGCAATCGACCTCATTCGTCATCAAGCCGAACCGCTCGCCGCTGTCGCCGCTGACACGATGGAGATCGCCAAGGCGGCGCTCGCCGCCATCCGCATCGAGACCGAACCGCTTCCGGCGGCGGTCACGATGGAGCAGGCGCTGCGGCCGGACGCTCCGCTCGTCCACCCCGACTGGACGTCCTATGAGGTCCTATTCGAAGGCGGCGGGCGCAGCGGCAATATCGCCTGGGAAGCGACCGTCGTCCGCGGCGACGCCGAGGCGGCTTTCTCGCGGCCAGACGTCGCGATCGTCGAGAGCAATTTCCGCATCGGGCGCCAGAACCATCTCGCGTTCGAACCGCGGGCCGTCATCGCGAGCTACGAGGACGGCCGCTATCATATCGAGACGTCGACCCAAGTCCCCTGGACGGTTCGTAACGTCACCGCGCGCGTCCTGCAAATTCCCGCCTCGTCGGTGAGGGTGACGGTCCCGCCTGTCGGCGGCGGTTTCGGGCTGAAATTCGATTGTGCGCTGGAGCCGTTCGCCGCGCTGCTCGCGCGCAAGTCTGGACGCCCGGTCAAGCTCGTCAATTCGCGGCAGGAGGAGATGCTGACTTGCCTCTGCCGGGAGAATGCGGAGCTGCGCATCCGATCGGCTGTGACCGGAGACGGCGAGATCGTCGGGCGCGAGGCTGTCGTCCTGATGGATTGCGGCGCCTATGGCGGCGAGCAGATTTTCCTCACGACCATGACCGCGCATACATTGCTCGGAAATTATCGGCTCGGCTCGGTGAAGCTTGTCAGCCGCGCAATCTATACCCATACCGCGCCAAATGGGGCCTTCCGCGCGTGCAACGGCGTCTACAACACTTTTGCCCTCGAGCGGCACACCGACGAGATCGCGGCCAGGATCGGCATGGATCCGCTCGCCTTCCGCCGCCGCAACGTGCTCGGCGCCGGCGACCTTGGCGCGACCGGGCAGGTTTTCGAGGGCGACGCGCTCGGCCCGATGCTGGACCGCATGGCGGCGGTCAAGGCGTCCCGCCCGTCTCGAAAGGCGCAGGCCGGGCGCCGGCTCTATGGCCAGGCCACGACGGTCGGCACGTGGTTCGTGTTCGTCGGACCTTCTGCGGCGACGATCAATCTTCACAGCGACGGCAGCGCCAGCGTCATCACTTCGGGCGTCGAGATCGGTTCAGGAACGATGGTTCAGGCGGTGCCGCAGATCGTGGCGGCCGAACTCGGCCTGCGGCCAGAGGACGTCATCGTGCGGGCGGCCGACACCGACGCGGCAGGGTACGATGTCGGCGTCGGCGGCGGACGAACGACGGTTTCGCTCGGCGCCGCAAGCCGCGCCGCCGCGATCGAGGTTCGCCGCAAATTGCTGGCGGTCGCTTCGCAAATGCTGCAGACGCCGGCCGAAAAGCTCGAATTGCGAGACGGCCGCATCGAAATTGCAGGGATTCGCGGCTCGGGGACGACGATTGCCAAGGTCGCGCAGCGCGCGCAGGAATTGCTGGGCCCGCTCTCCGGCGTGGGCGCTTTCACCAATAGTCCAGTCGTTTCGCAGCCGGGCTGCGCCCGCGGCCATTTCATCGAAGCGTTGGAAATCCCGATTTTCGCCGTGCATGATTGCGAGGTGGCGGTCGAGCCCGAGACCGGCCATGTCGAAGTGCTGAGCTATACCGTCGTGCAGGATGTCGGCCGCGCTCTCAATCCGCGGGCCATCGCCAGCCAGATCCAGGGCGGCGTGGCGCAGGGATTGGGCTACGCCCTGCACGAAGAGATCACGCTCGACGAGCAGGGCCGCATCCGCCAGACCAATCTCGAGACGTACCGGGTTCCTTTGGCGACGGACGTCGTGCCGGTCGAGATTCATCTTCACGAAGGCGCGCCCTCGCGCGGGCCTCTCGGCGCGAAGGGCGCCGGCGAGGTCCCGATTCTGAACGTCGCCGCTACGGTCGGATGCGCGGTGGCCAGGGCCATTGATCGGCGGGTCGAGCAGATCCCGCTTACCCCGCCGCGCGTGCTGGCGATGATTCTCGACAAAGCGCCGGCGGTCCGCCTTCCGCACATCGCCGAGCGATGGGAGGACAACGTCCTGCCTCGCCCGGCCCGCAAATCCTGACTTCCGGGACGGAGTCGTCGTCGCCGCTATGAGCCGCGATTCACAGCTAGGCTGAGGAAATCGGCGAAGGCGCGCGCGGCGGATCCCAATTTTTTTCCTCTGCGCCAGGCGAGGCCGACATCCATGGTCGGCACTGGCGTTGCGAGATTGCGTTGTTCGATCCGCTGTCCTTCGAGCGACCAGGGCCGATAAACCATGTCCGAAAGGATGGTCACGCCGAGACCGTCGGCGACCATGCTGCGCACGGCCTCGACGGAGGAAGTGACGAAAATGACATTGGGGTTCAGCCCTGTGGGACGCCAATATTTGGACGCAGTCTGGTTCGCTTCATCGACGGTCAGCATCACGTAGGGTACGCGGGCGACGTCGGCGAAGCCGACGCTCTCCGCCGAAAGCAGCGGATGCTCCACGGGAAGCCAAAGGCGACGCCGCGAGCGGAACAAGATTTCCGAGGCGAGGGCGGCTTGGTCCTGCAGGTTCGAGACGAGCATGACAGCCAAATCGAACGCGTCGTTCTTCAACGCCTCTTCAAGCGCCGGGCGCGGCAACTCCGTCAACTCTACGCGGATGTCGGGATAGACGCGCGCGAAGCGAGCGTAGTGGGGCGGCAGGAAATAGCCCGCGACCGTGTAGGTGACGGCGACCCGCACGACGCCGCGAAGCGCCCTGTCTTCCGTGAGAGGCGCGCGTTGGGCGGCGGTGACCGCCGCCATAACGTTTCGCGCGTGCGTCAGGAAACGCGAGCCTTCGGCGGTCAATGCGACGCCGGAAGGCAAGCGGCGGAACAGCGAGACGCCGAGATCCAATTCGAGCTGCTGCAGCGCGCCGGTGACGGTCGACTGCGAAACGTTTAGGCTTGCCGCCGCCAGACTGACCTGCCCTTTCTCGGCCGCGGCGAGGAAATAGCGGATCTGCCTCAGCGAAAGGCTCATCGGTTTTTCCGATATCCGAATACGAATTTTCCAATTTTACAATATGTCGGCGCCCGCGCAAGCTTCCTCCCCGCGGCGGTTATCGGGGAGCGCAGATGGCGACGATCAACTGCGACATGGGCGAGTCCTTCGGCCTCTACACAATGGGCGACGACGCCGGCCTGATGCCGTTTATCGATATCGCCAATGTCGCCTGCGGTTTCCACGCCTCCGACTACAATCACATGCGGGCCACCGTGCGCCTCGCCAAAGCCCATGGCGTGCGGGTCGGCGCCCATCCTTCTCTGCCGGACCTGCAAGGTTTCGGCCGGCGCGAGATGAAGATGGGGCGCGACGAACTCGCCAATTGCCTCATCTACCAAATCGGCGCGCTGACCGGCTTCTTGGACGCCGAGGGGATGACGCTGAACCATATCAAGCCCCATGGCGTGCTCTACGGCATGGCGGCGCGGGACGAAGAGGTGGCGAACGCGATTTGCGACGCCGCCCTGGTGTTCAAGAAGCCGCTCTTGGGGATGAAAGGCTCGTTGCACGAGACCGTCTACCGCGCGCGCGGCCTCGAAATGATCCCCGAATTCTACGCCGACCTCGATTACAACGACGCCGGCGGCGTCATCATTACGCGGGTGCACGACGCCAAAGATCCGCAGGAGGCGGCGGCCAAGTGCCTGCGCGCGATCGCGGAGGGCAAGGTTCGCACCGTCGGCGGCCACGACGTCGAGGTCGGCGCCGACACGATCTGCGTCCATTCCGACACGCCGAACGCGTTGGCTATCGCCGCGGCGGTCCGCGCCGCCATTCCTCGTCAACCGAACTGAAAGAGACGCTCGATGGCGCAGATCCTCTCGCCGCTTCCCGGCACCTTCTATCGCAAACCCGCGCCGGACAAGCCGCCATTCAAATCGGAGGGCGATTCGGTCGCAGTCGGCGACGTGATCGGGCTGATCGAAGTGATGAAGAATTTCGTCGAAGTGCACGCCGATGCGGCCGGCAAAGTCGCCAAATTCATCGCCGATAACGAGGAGCCCGTCATGGCGGGCCAGCCGCTCGTCGAGGTTTCCTGATGGCGTTCTCTCGGCTCTTGATCGCCAATCGCGGCGAGATCGCCGTGCGCATCCAGCGCGCGGCGCGAGAGCTCGGCATGACGACGATCCAGGTCTACAGCGCCGCGGACGAGGACTCGCTCGCCGTCAAGATGGCGGACAAGGCGATCAATATCGGCCCGCCGCACGCGGCCAAATCGTACCTCAACATCGCCGCCATTCTCGAAGCGGCCGAAACGACCGGCGCCGAGGCGATCCATCCAGGCTACGGCTTTCTGTCGGAGAACGCGGATTTCGCCGAAGCGGTGGAGGCCGCCGGCCTCGTCTTCGTCGGTCCGACCGCTTCGACGATCCGCACGATGGGCGATAAGGCCGCCGCCCGAGCCGCGGCCGAGAAAGCGGGCGTGCCGGTCGTTCCTGGTTCGGCGGGGCGCGTCGCCGATTTTGCGCAGGCGCGCGCCGCCGCCGCCGAGATCGGCTATCCGGTGATGATCAAGGCTTCCGCGGGCGGCGGCGGCCGCGGCATTCGCGTCGTCGAGAGCGCCGAGGGGCTGGAGGCGGCTTTCGATCAGGCGGGCGCAGAGGCGAAAGCGGCTTTCGGCGACAGCGGTCTTTATCTCGAGAAGTTCATCGCCCGCGCCAGGCATGTCGAAGTGCAAGTGCTCGGCGACGGGCGCGACGCGATCCATTGCTACGAGCGCGAATGTTCGCTGCAGCGCCGCCGTCAGAAAGTATGGGAAGAGGCGCCTGCGCTGGCGCTCAAGCCCAATGTTCGCGAAGCGCTTTGCGCCTGCGCCGTTCGGCTCGCCAAATCCGTCGCCTATCGCGGCGCCGGGACGCTGGAATTCCTCTATGACGACGCGACGGAGCGGTTCTACTTCATCGAAATGAACACGCGCATTCAGGTCGAGCATCCGGTGACCGAGATGGCGACCGGCGTCGATCTCGTCCGGGAAATGCTGCGCGTCGCGGCCGGCGCGCCGCTCGCCTATACGCAGTCGGCGATTCGCCTCCGCGGCCACGCCATCGAGGCGCGGATCAACGCCGAGGATCCCGCCCAGAATTTCCGCCCGTCGCCGGGAACGGTCTCCGACTATCGCGCGCCTGGCGGCGCCGGCACGCGTTTTGATACGCTGCTCTACCAGGGTTATCAGGTCCCGCCCTTCTACGATTCGCTGATCGGCAAGCTGATCGTCTGGGACGAGACGCGCGAAGCGGCGCTGGCGCGCATGCGGCGCGCGTTGACGGAGCTGATCGTCGAAGGGATAGCGACAACCGCGCCGCTGCACCAGGAGCTCGTCGAGGACGAGGCGGTGCGGGCCGGCGCATTTCACACTCGCTGGCTCGAAGACTGGCTTTCGAGCCGACAGAGGCGCGCCGCGTCGTGAAGGAGGGAGAGCGCTGATGACGAGCCGGTATTCCTATGGGGGCGACGAGCACATCTTCGTCGAATGCGACGAGGAAATGTCGCTCGAAGCGTTCTTCAAAAGCCTCTCGGTCACCAAGGCGGTGAAGGTGGCTCGGATCAAGGGCGTAACCGAGATCTGCCCCGCCAACGCTTCGTACCAGATCAAGTTCGATCCGGACGTGATCAGGCCGGACGACCTCCTCGCCGAAATCAAAAAAATCGAGTCGGAAGTGGGCGGCGGCCATTCGAAGCTCGCCACGCGCATCATCGAAATTCCGGTTCTGTACAATGATCCCTGGACTCGCGAGACATTGATGCGTTTCCGCGATCGGCATCAATCGCCGGACATGACGGACATCGAATACACCGCCAAGATAAATCGGCTCGACGGCGTCGACGGTTTCATCAAGGCCCATTCGGGCGCGCCCTGGTTCGTCTCGATGGTCGGCTTCGTCGCCGGGCTGCCGTTCCTCTACCAGATGGTCGAGCGCAAGCGCCAGATCCAGTCGCCCAAATATCTGAGGCCGCGGACCGACACGCCGAAACTGACGATCGGCCATGGCGGCTGCTTCGGCTGCATCTATTCGGTGCGCGGCGCCGGCGGCTATCAGATGTTCGGCATCACGCCGATGCCGATCTACGATCCCAACCAGCAGATCAGATATCTGCGCGATTTCATGTGTCTGTTCAATCCCGGCGACATCGTCAAATGGCGGCCGATCGAGCGGGCCGAATACGACGCGATTGTCGCCGATGTCGAGGCCGGCAAGTTCTCGCCGAATATGGCCAATATCGATTTTTCGCTCGATGCGTACCATGCCGATATCGACGGCACCAACGCCAAGCTGACGGGGGCGCTCAATGGCCATTAGAGTCGTCAAGCCGGGCCTCTCGACGACGGTGCAGGATCTGGGACGTCCCGGATATTATCACATCGGCATTCCGCTCTCCGGGGCCATGGATCGGTTCGCGCTTCGCGCGGCGAACCTCTTGGTCGGCAATCCGGAGGACGCGGCAGTTCTTGAAGCGGCGTTTCTGGGACCGGAGCTTGAATTCACCGCGGACGCGACGGTCGCCGTCACCGGCGCGGATCTCCCGCCGAAAGTGGACGGCGCCGAGCGCGCGACATGGACCTCCTTTGCCGTCAAGAAGGGACAGGTTCTCTCTTTCGCTTTCTTGAAACAGGGCGCCCGCGCCTACATCGCCGTTTCGGGCGGGATCGATGTTCCCGTCGTGCTCGGCTCCCGGTCGACCTACGCGCTCGGCGCTTTGGGCGGCTACAGGGGCCGCAAGCTTGAACCTGGCGACGAATTGCCGGTGGGCGCGGCGGCGGGCGCTGTCGAGGGCAAGACCGTGCCGTCGAACTTGCGCCGCGCGCCCGGCTCGCCGGCCGTGTTGCGGATGATGCCTGGCCTATACTGGCATCGCATCACCGAGGCCGCCGGCAAGCATTTCTTCGAGGACACCTGGAAAGCCGCGCCCGAAGCCGATCGCATCGGATATCGGTTTCGCGGCGGCCGGCCGCTTGAATTCGTGCCGCGCGAACAGCCGTTCGGCGCCGGGTCCGATCCGTCGAACATCGTCGACGCCTGCTATCCCTATGGGTCGATCCAGGTGCCGGGCGGGACCGAACCGATCGTCTTGCACCGCGACGCGGTCTCAGGGGGCGGCTATTTCATGATCGGCGCCGTCATCTCTGCAGACCTCGATCTGATCGGGCAGCTCCAACCGCATGCGCCCGCGATCTTCGCGCCGGCGACGATGGAGCAGGCGCTCGCGGCGCGGCATGAGCGGCGAATGCTTCTCGCCAAAATGCGCGAGGCGGTGTGAGAGATCGCGGTTGGCGGCGCTCGCGCCGGCAGCCGCGCCGAATGATGCGGCGGCGGTCAGATCGCGACAGCGCGTTTTTTCAGCGCCTGTTCGCGATATTCTCGCGGAGGGACGCCGAATTGCGCTTTGAACACACGGCTGAACTGGGCCTGGTTGCCGAAGCCCCATTGATAGGCGATGCCGGCGACGGTCTGCTTGCGGGCAGGATCGCCAAGCGCTTCACGGCAGGCGTCCAATCGCTGGTCGCGGATCCAGCTGCCGAGCGTCTGATTGGCGTCGCGAAACAGTTCGTGCAAATACCTGGTCGAAATGCCGCAGGCGCGCGCGATTGCATCGGGGTCGAGGTCGCTGTCTCCGAGCCGGTTGCGGACATAGTTCTCGATGCGCGACAGATGCGCGGCGCGCACCGCCGTCGCCCCCGCCGTCAGAGTTCGATCGTCGTCCTTGAGCGCGAGAACGAGCAGTTCGACGAGCTGGCGCCCAACCGTCGCGCGCAATTCCTCCGACATGCCGTCGATGCGGCGCGGAATCAGTTCGAGCATGTCGAAGAGGAGACCGCCGCCGCCTCGGGTCGTGTCGAACTGCAAGGAGCAGAATCTATCCGGCTGCCGAATCTTGCCGCTAAGCGCCGTGGCCGAAACCTTCACCACCCAGAGATCGGACGGCTCGCCGTGGCTGAACACGTAGGGCTCGTGACTGCGCTCGAGGATAAGCCCGCCCGGGCGGCAGCGCACGTCCTTGCCGCATTGGGAAAAGAACACTTCCGACTGAATCGGAACGGTGACGAGATAATGCTCCTCGCGTTCGCCGTGGAAGTGATGCAGGAGCCTGCGGTATTCCAGCGGCTCCGAACTGAGGCGCGACAGCGAAACGTCGCCGAGATCCCAGATTTTGAGGTCGCCGGCAAAGCGATCCGCATCGACGAATCTCAGATCGAGCGGGAAATAGGTCGCCGCGATCGTCTCGTGCCAATGCCGGCTTCGATCGCGCGGTTCGCAACCGGCCGTCGAAATCTGCTTCACCATGGTCGTCGCCTTGAGGTCCCGCGCGCTCGAATACAGCGGAAACAGGGGAATATTGCTGCGCGCCTTCGCGCAAAGTCAAATCTCAATGCGCGCTACGGAAAGACCTTCGCTCCATATTTCGCTAGGGTCCTGCTCATCGACTGCGCAAGGCGCAGGAAGGAGCGGGCGATCGGGGCGCCGCAGCGGAGAACCTTGCCGCGCGGACCCTCGCGCATTCGAGAAGCGGGGTTCCCATGACGGCGGCAAAGCAGTCAACGCGTCAACCGAAAAAACGCGCGGTCGATCCGATCACGCTGTCCGTCGTGCGCGGCGTCCTGGAGACGACGCAGCGCGAAATGACGCTTTCGCTCGAAAAGACGGCGCGATCGTCCGTCTTCAATCTCGCCCACGACTATTCGACGGCGCTGTTCAACGCCAAGCCGGAGATGATCCTTCAGGGACAAGACATTCCTATCCATCTTGGCTCGTTGATTCCCGCGATGAAGGCCGTCGCGAAATTCTTCGGCGACGATATTCACGAAGGCGATCTGATCCTGCACAACGACCCCGCCTTCGGCGGCAGCCACGCGATCGACACCTGCATGTACAAGCCGGTGTTCTACAAGGGCAAGCTCGTCTATTGGACCGTGTGCAAAGGCCACCTCACCGACATTGGCGGCCCGGTGCCCGCAGGCTACAATCCGACGGCGAAGGAAATATATGCAGAGTGCCTGCGCATTCCGCCGGTGAAGATATGGGATCGGGGAAAGGCGCGGCGCGACGTTCTCAACATGATCTTCACGAACATGCGCGCCCGCCGCGATCAGGAGGGCGATTTCAACGCGCTGATCGGCGCATGTCAGGTGGGCGAGCGCAATCTGATCGCGATGGTCGAGAAATACGGCCTCGGCACAGTGGATGCATGCATCGACGAACTGCTCGATATGGCGGATCGCCATATGCGCGCCCTCATCAAGACGGTTCCCGACGGAACCTATGAAGGCGTGGCCATTCTCGAAGATGCGGGGCACGGCTTCGGCGATTTCGAGATCAAGGCCAAAGTGACGATCAGGAACGACCGCTGCCACATCGCGATATCGAGCCCTCCCCAGATTCCATATTTCATAAATTCCTATGAAGGCAATTCCCATTCCGGCGTCTATCTTGGCTTGATGATGTTCGCGGCGTTGCCTCCTCCCTACAATGAGGGGTTGTACCGATGCGTCAGCGTGGACTTTGGTCCGAAAGGCACGATCTGCAACGCCGTCGAGCCGGCTCCGCATATGAATTGCACGACGACCCCGATGGAGACGCTGACCGACGCGGTGCGCTTGGCGTTCGAGAAGGCGATGCCGTCGAAAGTCGCCGCGTCTTGGGGACACGCCAACGGGCTCAACATCGCGGGCTGGGACAGTCGCACCAACGAAGAGTACGTCACGATGGTGCTCGCCACCATCATTTCAGGCGGCGGCGCGACGCCGCATCAGGACGGCTGGCATGCGGTCGGCCCGGAATGTTGCTTTGGCGCGCTGACGTCGGGCGACGTGGAATTGCTCGAATATTCCTATCCGATCGTGATCCATCGCTATTCGCTGATGACGGATTCGGGCGGCGCCGGGAAATACCGCGGCGGCTCCGGAACGGCCTGGGAGGTCGAGCCGCTCGACAGGGAAATGCTGTGCATCGGGTTCGGCGAGGGCCGGCGCATTCCGGCGATGGGCGCGGCGGGCGCGAAGTCCACGATGATCGACGAGAAGGTCGGCCGCGTCGAGATCAATCGCGGCGGAAATATCGAACTGGCCAGGACCAACATTCTCGAAACGATCAAGCCGGGCCAGACGATCACCAATATGAATCCGGGGGGCGGAGGCTACGGCAATCCTTATGAACGTCCCATCGAAATGGTCATCGAGGACGTTCGCAACGGTCTCGTCTCGATCCGCGGCGCGAAGGAAGATTACGGCGTCGTGTTCAAGGACCCGCTGACTCTCGAAGTCGACGTCGCCGCGTCCAAGCGGCTGCGGGCGGCCTGAGGAGGCGGGGCCATGACCACCCAATTTCGTTTGGGCATCGACGCAGGCGGCACTTTCACCGACTTTGTCATCGCCGACAAGGCGACCGGCGTCGCCAAGTTGTTCAAGGCGCTCTCGACCCCGTCCAATCCGACCAAGGCGATCGAAAACGGCCTCAAGCTGATCGCGGACGATCTTGGCCGGACGCCCGAGTCGATCGTCTCCGATTGCGATCTTTGCATCAACGGCACGACGGTCGGACTCAACGCGCTCATCACGCATCGCGGCGGCAAAACCGGGCTCATCTGCACCGCCGGCCACGAAGACTCGATCGAGATTCGCAACGGGCACAAGGAGGACGGATACCGGTACGACCCTGAATATCCCGCCGCGGTCATGCTCGTGCCTCGTTATCGGCGTAAGGGCGTGCGCGAGCGCGTCCTCTCGACGGGGGAAGTGCGCACGCCGTTGCATGAAGAGGACGTGCGCGCCGCCTGCGAGGCGTTCATCGCCGAAGGCGTCGAGACCGTAGCAATCTCGTTCGTCTGGTCAGTGCTCAATCCGGCGCACGAGAAACGGGCGGCCGAGATCGTCCGCGAAATGATGCCGGACGCGATCCTCACCGTGGGCTGCGAACTCTATCCGCAGATTCGAGAATATACGCGCACCTCCACCGCGGTCGTGAACGCTTATCTCGCGCCGGTCATGCGCCAATATGTGCGGGCGGTCGACGGCTATTTCCAATCGCTCGGCGCAAAGCAGCCGGTTCGCTACTTCCAGTCGAATGGCGGCTTGGCGGTCGGGCAGGCGATGACCGATCGCTCGGTCTACGCCATCAATTCCGGCCCCGCTTCGGCGCCTCAGGCCGGGCAGTACGTTTGCGCGCCGTTCGAGCAGACAAACGTCATCACGATCGACATGGGCGGGACGTCCTTCGACATCACCTTGACCAAGGGCGGCGTGACCAATCTCAACAAGAACATCGATTTCCTGCGTTACCGGATCGGCGTGCCGATGATTCAGGTGGAGACGCTCGGCGCTGGCGGCGGGTCGATCGGCTGGATCGATTCGCTCGGCATCCTGCAGGTCGGCCCGCAATCCGCCGGCTCGCAGCCCGGTCCAGCGTGCTATGGCCAGGGCGGCGAGGAGCCGACGACGTCGGACGCGAACCTGATTCTCGGCTATCTCAATCCGGACGGCCTGCTCGGCGGCAAGCTTCCGCTGAGCCTCGAGAAGGCCCGCGCCGCTTTGATGAGGATCGCCGAACCGCTGGGCCTCACAGTCGAACAGGCGGCGTATGGCATGTTCACCATCGTCAACAGCAACATGGTGAACGGCATCCGACGCGTCTCGGTCGAGCGCGGCTTCGATCCGCGCGATTTCGTTCTGGTCGGCGCTGGCGGCGCGACGGCGGCCCATATTTGCGCGCTGGCGGCGGAAATTGGCGTCAATACGATCATCCTGCCCAAGCTGGCGTCGGGCCTGTGCGCGTTCGGTCAGATCATTTCCGACGTCAAATACAATTACATGGCGACCGCGCCGGCCCGCCTCGACAATGCCGAAGCCTATTCTCGCCTCGATAGACTGTTCGAGGAGATCGAGGCTAAGGGCGTCAAACATCTCCGCGACGACGGGTTCGCCAAGAACAACATTGTGGTCAGGCGCAGCCTCGACATGCGCTATGTCGGGCAGGTGCACGAATGCACGGTCGACATCGACACGTTCAAGATCAACGAGAAGACGATCGACCGGGTCAAGGAGGCGTTCCACCGTCGCCACGAAGAACTTTACACCTATTCGGAACGCCATTCGACCGTTGAGGTCGTCAACATCGAGTCGACGCTCTATGGCCTCATCGACAAGCCGAAGACGCCGGCGCTGAAGCGGGGCAGGGCTGCGCCCGACGCGATCAAGTCGCATCGCAAGGCGATCTTCAGCGCCTCCGGAAAGGGCGTTCGCACGCCCGTCTATGACGGCGAGGCGCTCGGCGCCGGCGCGGCCGTCGACGGGCCGGCGATCATCGAAGAAATCACGACGACGATTGTCGTCGAACCCGGCTGGACCGCTCGCCTCGACGGGAGCGGCTCCTACATGATCACGAGACAGAATCGGAAGCGCTGAAGGACGAGCTTCCGAGCGAGGCCGGCGACATGTTGGGCTGGAAAGGAGGGTAGCCAAAGACAGGATCGGTGAATTGGTCCCCGCGGGCGGCGGCGAGCTCGGACGAGAGTTAAGACGGATTTCGAACGATGGCTCAAAATGGGAGAGGATCATGAAGTATTTAGCGCGAATGACGGGCGTGTTGGCTTCGGGACTGGCTTTGGCCTGGTCGGGAGTCGCTTTAGCAGGGGATGGAGACTGGTGGCCGGCGAAAGTCTATGACTTCGACTCGGGCTCGCAGAAGGTGTTCGAATATTCGCCGCTGCCGAAAGCGTCGAAACCTTGGAACATCTGCGTGCTCTTCCCGCATATGAAGGACACGTTCTGGGTCGCCGTCGATTATGGGGTCGTCGAGGAAGCCAAGCGGATGGGCGTCAACATGACCCTGTACCAGGCCGGCGGTTACGAAAACCTGCCCAAGCAGTTGTCGCAATTCGACGATTGCATGGCCGGCAATTTTGACGCAATCGTCGTCGGCCCCATTTCCGAGGCTGGCCTTGACAAGAAATTCGCGGAGGGCGTCAAGGCCGGCAAGGTGATCATCAGCACGGTCAATCCCGTGTCCAAATCGACCGTCACCTCGAAAATGACGGTCGATTTCACGGCGATGGGCGTCCAGACCGGGACGTACCTCTCCGATTATTTGAAGGGCAAGCCGGCCAGTGTCGTCACCTTCCCCGGCCCATCGGGTTCGGGCTGGGCCGAAGCGTTCCTCGACGGCTTCAAGAAGGCGGTGAAGGACCAGAGCAACATCAAAGTGCTCGATGACAAGTTCGGCGATTCGGGCGTCGCCGTGCAGTTCGGCTTGATTCAGAATGCGCTTCAGGCCTATCCGGATTTGAACGTCATCTGGGGCTGCGCGCCGGCCGCCGAGGCGGCGGTCGGAGCGGTCGCGCAGGCCGGCAAGAAAGACGTCCTGATCATGTCCTCTTACGAGAACCAGGCGATGCTGGACGCGCTGAACAAGGGCGAAATTCTCGGCTTTGCAACTCAATATCCGGTCTTGCAGGGCCGTATCGCCATTGACACGGCCGTGCGCGCGCTGGAGCATCAGTCTTACGCCAAGAGCCTGATGGCCATCCCGGACATGATCGCCCAGAGCAATCTGAAGACGATCAACATGAGCCTGGTCCTGGCGCCGGCGGACTTCAAGGCCGTCTATTCGGTCAAGGCGCCCTGAACCGAGGGTCGAACGAGCGGCTTGCTCATGACCATTGCTGATCCGGTCCAGATTGGCGCGTCGCGGGCGGCGGCAGCCGCCCGCGACGCACGTCCGCTGCTTGAACTTTCCAGAGTGTCAAAGCGGTTTCCGGGCGTGACCGCGCTGGATCAGGTGGATTTCGAACTGCGTCACGGCGAGGTTCATGTCCTGTTCGGCGAGAACGGCGCGGGCAAATCGACGCTCATCAACATTATCGCCGGGACCTATCCTCCCGACGAAGGCGCCTTTACCTATCAAGGCGAGGCGGTCGTTCACCTGACGCCGCACGCCGCGCGGCTGCTCGGCATCAGCCCGGTGTTCCAGGAATTCAGCCTGGTTCCGGACCTCACCGTCGAACAGAATTTGTTCCTCGGCCGCGAATTGAGCCGAAGCGGCGTCCTCGACCGCTCGCGGATGAGGACCAGAGCTCTGGATCTCATCAAGCTGCTGGGTTTCGATCTCGACCCCAATCGCAAAGTGCGGGACCTGTCCCGCGCCCATCAGCAGATGGTCGAGATCGCGAAGGCGTTTCTCGCCGATGTCCGCCTTCTCATCCTCGACGAGCCTACGGCGTCGCTGACCGAAGCGGAAGCCGCGAAACTGTTCGCTCTCATTGCGAAACTCAAGGCGTCAGGCGTCGGCATCATCTACGTCTCGCATCGCATGCGGGAGATCAAGCAGATCGCCGACAGGATCACCGTGCTTCGCGACGGGCGAAAGATAGCGACGGTCGAAGCTGGAGACGTTTCCGAGAACGCGCTCGTTGAAATGATGACGGGGCGAAAGATCGAGGTCCTGTTTCCTCGCATCGAGCCGCGCCCCGGCGCCAAGCTCTTGGAGGTCGAAAATCTGACGCTCGCCAACCATACGGTTACGGATGTGAGCTTCTATGCGCGAGCCGGCGAGATCACCGGCGTCGCCGGTCTCGTCGGTTGCGGCAAATCGGAGCTGGTTCGGGCGGTCTATGGATTGGAGTTGATCGCCGCCGGAATCATTCGGGTCGGCGGCGCCGCGGTGACCAATCCCTCGCCGGCGACGCTTTTGAAGCAGGGACTGTGCTATTTTCCGTCGGACCGCGTCGCGGAAGGATTGGCGCTCGGCCGGTCGGTGCGCGAAAACGCGTCGATGACCGCACTGGACTTGCCGGCTTATTCCCGTCGCGGCGTGCTTCAACGGGCAAGCGAGCGCCGGGCGATTCAGTCGATCGTCGAGCGCCTCAAATTGCGTCCGCCGCAGATCGAGCGCGCCGTCGCCAATCTTTCCGGCGGCAACCGGCAGAAGGTTCTGCTCGCGCGAGGGCTGACCCGGGATATTCGGGTTTATCTGTTCGACGAGCCGACCGTGGGCATCGACGTCGGGGCCAAGGCGGAAGTCTACGATCTGATGAAGGACGTCTTGGCGACGGGGGCGGCGATCGTTCTGGTCTCGTCCGAACTGCCGGAAGTGCTGCATCTGTCGCATCGGCTCTATGTCATGCACCGATCCCGGATGGTCGCCGAACTGACCGGGTCCGACATCAACGAGCAGCAGGTCCTGTCTCATTTCTTTCGGGAGGACGCTGCAGGACGCGCGGCCCCAGCGTCGAGCGGGGGGCGCTGACGATGTCGAGCCTCGACGTCCATCCCGCGCCTTCCCATCGGCTCTATCGCGCCTACGCCAGGTTCGGCTTCCTTCCGACGGTGCTTGTCATCCTGGTGGTCGCGCTTGCTTTGTTCGTGCCGCGCTTCTTGACGGTGCAGAATATCTTCAACGTGCTGCGCAGCTCGGCGTACTTGGTCATTCTTTCCGCCGGCCAGATGACCGTCCTCATCGTCGGCGGTTTCGACCTCTCGGTGGGAGCCGTCGTTCCGCTGGCGAGCGTCGTCAGCGCGCTGGTCATGGTCTGGGCGAAGGGCGTTGCGCCCGACCAGACCGCGATCATCGTGCTTCTCGGCGTCCTCGCCGGAATCGGCAGCGGCTTGGCGGTCGGCTTGATCAACGGCCTGAGCGTCGCCTTTCTCAAAGTCTCGCCGTTCATCGTCACGCTCGGCTCGCTCTCCATCGCGACAGGCGTCGCCCTGCTGCTGACCAACGGCATTCCAGTCTATGGAATGCCGCAAGCCTATGTGAACGGCTTCGGCCGCGGTTTGTGGCTGCAATTGCCGACCGCCGTCTATCTCGCCGCCCTTATTGTCGCCCTGGTTTGGTTCATTCAGAACTTCACCCGAATGGGGCGCTATCTCTATGCAATCGGCGGCAACCTGCAAGCGGCGACCGTGTCCGGCGTGCGCACGAGAACCTACCTGGTTCTGGCATACCTCTTTTGCTCCGTTCTCGCCGCGGTGTCGGGGTTGGCGCTCACCGCGCAGATCGGCTCCGGCCAGGCGGTGATCAGCGCGCAGCTCACGCTGGAAAGCATCGCGGCGGCGGTGATCGCGGGCGTCAGCTTGAAGGGCGGCGTCGGCCGCGTGGAGATGGTCACGCTGGCGGCGTTCTTTCTGCTGATCCTGACCGACGCGATGGACCTTTTGAAGATCGACCCCCGCATCCAGACGATCTTCTTGGGCTGCATCGTCGTGCTCGCGGTGGCCTTGGACGAAGTGGCGAAGCGGAGGGCGTCGGTTGACTGACGCAATATTCGTCTCCAAAGCCGGCGCCGATCGACGGAGAGGGTTGCTCGATTGGTTGCTGATCCTGAGCCTTCCTCTGCTCATGATCGCGATGGAGCTGGGAGTCTACGCGTTCGAACCGCGCGTGCTGTCGCTTCGCAACATCGTCAACGTCTTGAATCAGTCGAGCTACCTCGTCCTCTTCGCGTCGGCGCAGATGATGGTGATCCTGACGCGCGGATTCGACCTGTCGCTCGGGACGACGGTGTCGGCGATCAGCGTCGCCAGCGCTCTCGTCATGACGGGCCTTGCCGCCGCCGGGGCGCCGGATTTTGTCCTCGTGGCGGCCGGCCTGATCGTCGGCCTAGGGTTCGGCGCGCTGGTCGGGCTGTTCAACGGGTTCTTCGTGTCGTGGCTCGGCATCAATCCGTTCGTGGTCACGCTCGGCAGCCTCAATATTTGCCTCGGGCTGGCGACGACGATCTCGGGCGGCCGCCCGGTCTTCAACGTGCCCGACGTGTTCAGCCTGTTATTCTATAACGGCGTACTCATTCCCGGGCTTTCGATCCCGCTGATGATCGCGATTCTGGTATGTCTCGGCCTCTATTTCCTGCTGAACCATACGGTATTCGGACGATCGCTCTACCTGATCGGTAATAATCCTCGCGCGGCCTATCTCGCCGGTTTGCCGAGCAAGCGTTTTCTCGGCCTTGCCTATCTTGCCTGCTCCTTGCTCGCCGCCTTCGGCGCCCTCATGCTCACCGCCCGGACCGGATCGGGCGAGCCCAACCTCGGCGGCAGCCTGATGCTCGAAAGCATCGCCGCCGCGGTCATTGGCGGCGTCAGCTTGCAAGGGGGCGTCGGCGGCGTGGGCGCGGTCATCATGGGAACGCTGTTCGTGACGATGCTGTCGAACTCCATGGATCTGCTGGAGGTCGGCGGGTACATCCAGCAAATCCTGTTGGGCTGCGTGATCATCGTCGCGATTTTCCTCGATCGCCTGCGTTTGACGCGTGGCTAATCACGGCCGGCGACGCGGATCGCTGCGAAGAGAAGACGGGAGGTACGAAGCATGTCTTTTAACTGCGATGTCCCTGCTGTGCCCACCCAGTTGCACGACGACGAGGTCGCGCGCATCACGCGCTGGGATTTTGCGCCGGGGGCCGCGACCGGTTGGCATCGGCACGGCTGGCCCTATTTCGTCGTTCTCCTGACCGACGCGGTTCTTCGCATTCACGATGGGGAGAAAGTGACCGATGCGCCGATGTCCGCCGGCCACAGCTATATGCGTCCCGCAGGCGTCACGCATGACGTGATGAATGGCGGCGACAAGCCGATCGCCTTCGTCGAGATCGAGGTGAAGCGTCCGGATCGGCTGGTCATGGCGAAATAGGTAGAGCGCGGGCGTCCCTTTCCTCAGTTCGCCGATCGGCATGCGTCCATTTCGGGACATTCCTCGCTTCGGCGGCGCGAAGTCGTACCGACGTCACCAGGCCGACCAACCGGCGTCCACCGTCACGGTCACGCCGTGCACCGCGTCCGAATCCTCGCTCGCGAGATAAACGGCCGTTCCCGTCAGCTCTTCGGGTTGCAGGAAATCCCGGCCCGTCGGCGTCAGCGCGCGCATCTGCGCTATATAGGCGCCCATGTCGGGGCCGCGAAGATGGGCGTTGAGCGGCGTGGCGATGTTGCCGGGCGCGAGCGAGTTGACGTTGATATTATGCTTGCCGATCTCGACGGCCAGCGCACGCGTCAGATTTTCGAGGCCGCCCTTCGAAGCGCAATAGGCCGGGCAATTGGGGCCGGCGCCGATGCCCCATATCGACGTCACGTTGATGACCTTGCCGCGCCCTTTGCGTTTGAACTCGGGCAGGCAGGCTTGAGTCAGGAAGAAGGCGCCCTTGAGATTGAGGTCCAATTGGGAATCCCACTTTTCTTCCGTCGTCTCCTCGATCGAGGCGGTATGCATGATGCCGGCGTTATTGACGAGAATGTCGATCGTGCCGAGGCGCTCGATCACTGCGGCGACGAGGCTTCGGATCTGGCCGACGTCGGAACAATCGGCGACGAAGGCTTCCGCCGCGCCGCCCTTCCGCCGGATGGCGCTTGCGACGCTCTCGGCGCGCGCGACGCTCTTGGAAGCGACGATGGCGACGGCGGCGCCTTCTTCCGCATAGCGCTCGGCGATCGCCTTGCCGATCCCCTGGGTGGAGCCTGTCACCAGCGCGACCTTTCCCGCCAGCCTCATGGTCGACCTCCCTGAACCCGATGTCGCCGACGCAAAGTCTGCGTTAGTTTCCGCCTTGCCGGCAAGCGCCGGCTCCGCGCTTCTATCTGCGGCCGGCCGGGCCTGAAGCAGCTTCGACGCCGCGCCGCGACGGCTTTGCCTTCATCAGCGATCTGATCCGTTCGGCGTCGGCCGGCGTCGCCGGGTTGTAGACGACCATGGCGAGATCGGGTCGGCCGTCGACGGCGAAGGCCGAGTATTCGAAGGCGAGCGGGCCGACGACCGGATGGCGAATGTGTTTGACGGCCTCGCCATGATGGGCGCCGCGAATGTCGTTGTCGCGCCACATCGCCCTGAATTCCGGACTGCGGCGAGAGAGTTCGTCGACGAGAGGCTGTATCTCCGCTGCGGCGCCGGCGCGCGCCGCCTCCATCCGGAACGCGCTCACCACGAAACGCGCGACGCTTTCCCAGTCGTACTGCGCCGCGCGGGCGCGCGGATCGAGGAACATGAAGCGCAAGATGTTGCGCTGCTCCGGCGGCAATGCGCCGTAATCCATCAGCATCAGGGTCGCCGGCCGGTTCCAGGCGACGACGTCCAATGTCGCGGTCCGAATGATGGCGGGGCTCGGCTCCAACGCGTCGAGCACGCGCTGCAGCCGCGGCGTGACGCCTTGGGTTTTCTGGTAGCGCGCTTCGGGCGGGCGGCCGAGACCGAGCAGGAAGAGGTGCTCGCGCTCGACATCGGTCAGCATGAGGGCGCGGGCGATGCGATCGAGCACGTCGGGCGAGGGCGCGCCGCCGCGGCCTTGCTCCAGCCACGTATACCAGGTCGGGCTGATATTGGCGCGCTGCGCCACCTCCTCGCGGCGCAGGCCGGGCGTGCGGCGGCGCCCGGCGGAAAAGCCGAGGGCGGCCGGATCGAGCTTGGCGCGGCGGTCTCTCAGATAGGCTCCGAGCAGGTTTTCCCGCGCAAGGGGCGCATTCATCCTGTTAGCCGTTATACCAGGATAATCTCACTACTTTACTACAATAGACCGCCAGCGGAGATTTGTCGCCAGCGAAACTCGGAGATTCATGCTCATGCGCGTGTTCGTGACTGGCGCGACCGGCTTCATCGGCTCGGCCCTCGTCAAGGATCTGATTGCGGGGGGCCATCAAGTCCTCGGGCTCTGTCGTTCGGACGACAAGGCCCCGGCTCTGGCCGCCGCCGGCGCCGAGGTCCATCGCGGATCGGTCGAGGACCTCGACAGCCTCAAGCAGGCCGTCGCCCGGTCGGACGGCGTCGTCCATCTGGCCTTCAACCATGATTTCTCGAAATTCGCCGCCAATTGCGAGGACGACCGGCGCGTGATCAAGGCGCTCGGCTCGCTGCTCGCGGGCTCCGAAAAGCCCTTGATCGTGACGTCCGGGACGGGGATGACGAACGCCGCGCCGGGGCGGCCCGCAACCGAAGACGGCGCGACGATCAGCTCCGAAATCATCCCGCGCGCGGCGTCGGAGGAGGCGGCCGCCGCCGTCGCCGCTTCCGGGGTCAACGTGTCTATCGTGCGCCTGCCGCAGGTCCATGACACGGCGAGGCAAGGCCTCGTCACTTATGCGATCGCGATTTATCGCGAGAAGGGCGTCTGCGCCTATATCGGCGACGGACAGAACCGCTGGCCCGCGGCGCATGTTCTCGACGTCGCTCGTCTCTATCGGCTGGCGATCGAAAGGGCCGAGCCGAATGCAAAGTACCATGCGGTCGCGGAAGAAGGCGTGTCGATGCGCGACATCGCCGAAGCAATCGGCCGACGTTTGAAGCTGCCGGTCAAGTCGATCGCCCCGGAAGAGGCCCAAGCCTTTTTCGGCTGGCTCGCGACATTCGCCGGGCGCGACCTCCCGGCCTCGAGCGAGCAAACGCGGAGAAAGCTCGGCTGGACGCCGACCGGGCCCGGCCTGATCGCGGATCTCGAACATTTGCGTCTCGCCGAAAGCTGACGCGCCGCGCGCCGAACTCCATACGCCCATAGCTCATCGCCGCACGCGTACCTTTGGCGATAAGCGCACGTTTTGCTCCTACCGCGAAGCCGCAAGTCAAGCCTGCGTACGATGACGTAACGTCAACGGCTCCGGCGGAACGGCGCTCGGCGTCCCATGGTCGCTCGCAATTTCCTGTCCCCGATTCCAAATTTTTCCAAATCCATATTTCCGCGGAATCAGCTTTTTCAATGGGTTATCGTGCAAAAAATTTGGAAAAAGATTCGCCGAAACGTCTTGCGGGCTATCGCTCTCCGGTCGTGGATTTGTACCGAAAGAAGCATCATACCATCGAACGCTCCGCGCGGCCAGAAATTGTTCGCAACGTCGCAGCCAAAATGGCGAGAAGCGAAGCAAATTCAAAGTGATGCGGGCGCGCCGCGGCGCCATGCGCGGGTGCGCGACCATATACCCCGTGATTTCGATGTTTTATAGAATGTCGGCCAAAATATTCGTGACGCAAGGGCAGGAATCGTTGAAAGAGAGATGGCGAAGAAGACCCAAATCGACCGGGAGGGGCGGTGACTGAGCAGTTCTTCGAGCGGCCGATCCTCAATTCGCCCTACGCCTATCCCGCCCGGCACTGGGAGATCGTCGACAAGCAGCCGACCAACCGCGTCATCGACCAGCGGCGCCGCGCCGACGAATATTTCTCGCCTGTTCCGGCCCCGAAGAAGCAGCGGGGAAGCCGCCGCCAAGGCAGCCTGAAGCTGGGCGACGCGTCCGGCCATTCGACGAAGGAGCAGGAATACAACCCGACGCCGATCATCAACGAAATCCGCACTTACGTCGATCAATGGCGCAATCTGCCCAACCCCGACCAATGGCTGGTGACGCCGGAGACCGCCCGTCTCCTGAAGCATTGGCGCCATCACCAGTTCCAGGGCGTCAAGCCGTTTTTCTGCCAGATCGAGGCGGTCGAGACGGCGATCTGGTTGACCGAGGTCGCCCCAAAGCGGGGACCACAGGTCGCGAAATTCTGGGCCCATATCGAGGGCGCGAACGCAAAAGCCAATCCGGAGCTGCTCCGCCTCGCGCTGAAGCTCGCGACCGGCGCGGGCAAGACGACTGTCATGGCGATGCTGATCGCCTGGCAGACGATCAACGCCGTCCGCCGTCCCAACAGCAAGCAATTCTCGCGCGGCTTTCTCGTCGTCGCGCCGGGCATCACGATCAAGGATCGCCTACGGGTGCTCCTGCCAAACGATCCGGAAAGCTACTATCGCCATCGCGAGCTCGCGCCGGCGGACATGCTCGCCGATATCGACCACGCCAAAATCGTCATCACCAATTATCACGCTTTCAAGCTGCGCGAGCGCATTGATGTCGCAAAAGGGACGCGGGAGGCGATCGAGGGATGGCGGGCCAAGAAGGACCCGAGCAAGAAGCTCCAGACGCTCGAAACCGAAGGGCAGATGCTTCAGCGCGTCATGCCCGAGCTGATGGGCATGAAGAACATCGTCATATCAACGACGAGGCCCACCATTGCTATCGCGCCAGGGTGAAGGACGCGACCGGCGAGACCGAGGCCGATCTGACTGGCGAGGCGAAAAACGAGGCGAAGGAGAACAACGAAGCCGCGCGGGTCTGGATTTCCGGGCTGGAGATGGTCAAGCGCAAGCTGGGTGTCTCGCTGGTCTACGATCTCTCCGCGACGCCGTTCTTCCTGCGCGGCTCGGGCTATCTCGAAGGGACGCTGTTCCCCTGGACGATGAGCGACTTCTCGCTGATGGACGCGATCGAATGCGGCGTGGTCAAGTTGCCGCGCGTTCCTGTCGCCGACAATGTGCCGGGCGGCGACACGCCGAAGTTCCGGGACCTCTGGGAGGAGATCAAGAAGAACCCGCGCGGTCTGCCGAAAAAGGGGCGATTGTCAGGCGCAAAGGGCTATGACCCGCTCGCGCTGCCGACGATTCTTCTGTCGGCGCTCGAAGCGCTCTATGGCCATTACGAAAAGACCTTCGAGCTTTGGCGGAAGGAAGGGATCGGCACGCCGCCGGTCTTCATCGTCGTCTGCAACAACACGTCGACGTCGGAGCTCGTCTACAAATACATTTCCGGCTTTCATCGCGAGAACGACGACGGCTCGACGACGTTGGAAAACGGCCGCCTCGCGCTGTTCCGCAATTACGATGAATTCGGCAACCGGCTCGCGCGGCCCAACACGATCCTGATCGATTCGGCGCAGCTCGAGTCCGGGGAGGCGCTGGACAAGGATTTCCGCGCCATGGCCGAAGACGAGATCGAGCGGTTCCGCCGCGACATTCTCGATCGCGGCGGCGCGGACGCGCATGACCTGATGACGGGCGGCGAGATCAGCGACGCCACGCTCCTGCGCGAGGTGATGAACACGGTCGGCAAGAAAGGCCGGCTCGGCGAGCAAGTCCGCTGCGTCGTCTCGGTGTCGATGCTGACGGAAGGCTGGGACGCCAACACGGTCACGCACATTCTCGGCGTGCGCGCTTTCGGCACCCAGCTTCTCTGCGAGCAGGTCGTCGGTCGCGGCCTGCGGCGGCAGTCCTACGAGCTGAACGACGACGGCCTGTTCAATGTCGAATATGCCGACGTGCTCGGCATTCCGTTCGACTTCGCGGCCAAGCCGGTCATCGTCAAACCCGCGCCGCCGCGCGAGACGGTGCGAGTCCACGCGGTTAAGCCCGATCGCGACGCGCTCGAGATCGTGTTCCCGCGTGTCGAGAGCTACCGAGTGGAGCCTCCGACGGAGCGGCTTGAGGCGACCTTCGGGCCTAATCACGTGCTGCACCTGACGCCGGAGCTTGTCGGACCATCGGTGACGAAGAACCAGGGGATTATCGGGCAGAGCATCGATCTGACGATCGCTCATCTCAAGGATATGCGTTCCTCAACGATCCTGTTCCGCTTGGCGCAGCACCTCGTCACCAACAAATATCGCGATTTCGGCGAGGAGCCGAAACTGTATCTCTTCGGCCAGTTGAAGCGGATCGCGCGGCAATGGCTGGAGGGCGGCGGGCTGAAATGCTCGGGCGGGACCTATCCGGCGCAGATTCTCTACCCAGAGATTCTCGATATGGCGACGGAGAAGATCAAGGCGGCGATCACCGAAAGCTTGGTTGGCGAGAAAGCCGTTAAGGCGATTCTCGACGCATATAATCCCAAGGGGTCGACGGCTTTTGTGAACTTCACCACGTCGAAGACGACGCGCTGGCAGACCGATCCGCGTAAGTGCCATGTCAACTGGGTGATCTGCGACAGCGACTGGGAGGCCGAGTTCTGCCGCGTGGCCGAGGCGCATCCGCGCGTGCGCGCCTATGTCAAGAACCAGAATCTCGGGCTCGAAGTTCCGTATCTGAGGGGCCCGACGGCGAGGAAATACCTGCCGGACTTCATCGTCCAGATCGATGACGGTCGGGCGGACCCGCTCAATCTGATCGTCGAGATCAAGGGCTTTCGCGGCGAGGACGCTTCGGCGAAGGCCGCGGCGATGAACGCTTATTGGATACCGGGCGTGAACAATCTTAAGAAATTCGGGCGTTGGGCGTTCGCCGAGTTCAACGCGGTCTATGAGATCGAAGCGAAGTTCGACAAGCTAATCGCATCTTTTTTGGCGCCAGCGCAGGCGGCACAATGAAGGCCACTCGCTATTTCGAGGAGCAGCAACGTGGGGCGTCATGGCCGGGCTTGTCCCGGCCATCCACGCGGCGGCGGCCGCGCCAAATGTTCCAAGTCTGCGCCGGCGGATGGGCGTGGATGCCCGGCACAAGGCCGGGCATGACGAGGAGGGTTGTGGCAGGCGATCGGACGCGAAACCGTTCATAACGCCTTTTTCGACCGCGGCTACCGAAAGGACGAGCCATGAAGCTTCACTATTACCCCGAGACGGACAGCCTCTATATCGAACTGAAGGGCGAGCCCGGCGCGGAGACGCGCGAGGTGGCGGCCGGTCTGAATGTGGACCTGAATGCGCAAGGAGAGGTGGTCGGCTTCGACATCGACCAAGCCTCGCGCCATCTCGATTTGACGACGCTGGAGACGATCGCCTTGCCGCTGCGCCAGACGCGTGTGGCGTGACGCCAAGACTTAGTGTTCTTCGTGTCTTTGTGGTGACATTTCACCACGAAGGCACGAAGGACACGAAGAGAGCACCTATGGAGCACGAACCTATCCCCCCGGAAATTGAAGCTATCGCCCGCAGCGCGGTTGACGCAGGGCTGAAGGTGCATACGGCTTTAGGCCCGGGCCTTCTCGAATCGGCGTATGAGCACTGTCTAGCGTACGAGCTGGGCCAGCGCGGCGTCGAAGTTCGTCAACAAGTCGCGCTGCCGATCGTCTATGACGGCGTCAAGCTCGACGCCGGCTATCGCATCGATCTCCTGCTCGTTGGCGCGATCGTGATCGAAGTGAAGTCGGTGGACGCGCTCGCGCCGATCCATCAGGCGCAATTGCTCACCTATCTGAAGCTGTCCGGCTGCCGGCTCGGCTTCCTGATGAATTTCAACGTCCCGCTGTTCAAGCAGGGACTCAAACGCATGGTGCTCTGACTTCGTGTCCTTTGTGTCTTCGTGGTGAAAATTGCTGATTGCGAAATTTCACCACGAAGACACGAAGGACACGAAGGAATACGAAGGAAGCAGGGGTATGGGGAAGAAGCCGATCGAGGTCGCGGCGCTGAAGCATAAAGGCGCGAAGCGGCTCAACAATCCGACGGCCGAGTTCGAGAGCGTGATGGAGGCGCAGGAAAAGGCGCCGGTCCAGATCGCCTATGAGCGGCGCAATCGCGATCTCGACCCGCAGCTCGTCTGGCGCGGCAAGGACGAGCAGGACTGGTCCGACCTCGTCGTCCAGGCGCCGGTGATCTTCACCCAGGAGAAGGTGCATCCCAAGGCGATCATCGACGATCTGCGGCGCGAGACGAAAAGGCGGGCGGAGGGAAAAGCGGAGGCGCAGCCGAACCTCTTCGCCGATTTCAATGGCCTCCGAGACGCCGACGCCGTCACCGAGTTCTATCGCCACGCGTTGCACTGGTCGAACCGGATGATCGTCGGCGACTCGCTTGCCGTGATGGCGAGCCTCGCCGAGCGCGAGGGTTTACGCGGGCAGGTGCAATGCATCTATATCGACCCGCCCTATGGCATCAAGTTCAACTCGAACTTTCAATGGTCGACGACATCACGCGACGTGAAGGACGGCGACAAGGCGCAGATCACGCGCGAGCCGGAGCAGGTGCGGGCGTTTCGGGATACGTGGAGGGATGGTATACATTCTTACCTCTCCTATCTGCGGGATAGGCTTACCGTTGCGCGCGATTTGCTGCACGAATCGGGATCGATTTTCGTCCAGATCGGCGACGAAAACGTGCATCGCGTGCGGGCGGTGCTGGACGAGGTATTTGGGGATGAAAATCTTATTTCTCTGATTTGCCTTCGGAAAACGGGAGGGCAAGAAACGTCGGCTATTCCTAACGTCTCCGATTACATCCTCTGGTATGCGAGAGCCGCGGACAAAGTTAAGTACCGGCAACTCTACTATCGCAAGGAGCTCGGGGTCGGTGAAGGTAGCGGGCAGCGTTACGATCGGTTATCCCTAAGTGACGGACAGAGGAGAATTCTTACTCGCGAAGAACGCGAAGGCGAATTCGAGCTGCCTCAAGGAGCGCGCGCGTATCAGCTTACAAGTCTAATCTCGAGCGGAGTCCGTACAAATACAACAGCGAGTTGGAATTTCCAGGGAAAGGAATATCACTCCGGAGCCACTTCCAATTGGAAGACCTCTCTGTCCGGCCTTGCAAATCTCGCGAAAGCTGACCGCATCGAGGCTCGTAAGAACACGATTGCTTATGTCCGGTACATCGACGATTTTTATGCGTATCCTCTTTCTAACATATGGACCGACGTGGCCGGAGCGGCAGGCATCATTTACGTCGTCCAGACCAGCGCCACGATTATCCAGCGCTGCCTCCTCATGACCACCGACCCCGGCGACCTCGTGCTCGATCCGACCTGTGGTTCCGGGACAACCCCTTATGTTGCCGAGCAATGGGGCCGCCGCTGGATCACCATCGACACGAGCCGCGTCGCCATCGCGCTTGCCCGTTCGCGGCTGATGGGCGCGCGCTATCCATACTACCTCCTCGCCGACTCGCCCGAGGGGCAGCGCAAGGAGGCGGAGGTCACCCGAACTGCGCCGAAATCGACGCCGACGCACGGCGACATCCGCCACGGCTTCGTCTATGAGCGCGTGCCGCATATCACGCTGAAGTCGATCGCCAACAATGCCGAGATCGACGTGATCTGGGAGAAGTGGGAGCCGCAGCTTCGTGCTCTTCGTGAAGAACTTAGTGTTCTTCGAGTTGAAAATTTAAACACGAAGGACACGAAGGATGCACGAAGGACACTGGAGGAGTGGGAGGTTCCGCGCGAGGCGCCGGCGGGCTGGAGCGAGGAGGCGAAGAAGCTTCTCGCGCAATTCTGGGAGGCGCGGATCGCGCGCCAGAAGGAGATCGACGCCTCGATCGCCGCCAAGGCCGAGTTCGAGTTTCTCTACGACAAGCCTTACGTCGACACTTCCCGCATCCGCGTCGCCGGGCCGTTCACGGTCGAAAGCCTGTCGCCGCATCGCACGCTCGCGGTCGATTGGAACGACGAGCTGATCGACATTCTCGAAGCGTCCGAAGGCCAGCGCGAGGCGCCGGACCGCGACGACGTCGCGACCGACTTCGCCCAGATGATCCTCGAAAACCTCAGAGCCGCGGGCGTCCAGCAGGCTCATAAGGAGGACCGGATCGTCTTCAACAGCCTCACCGGCTGGCCGGGGCATTATATCTGCGCCGAAGGGACATACCTTAGTGATCTTAGTGCCCTTCGTGGTGAAAAAACACCACAAAGACACGAAGGGACGCTAAGGGAGATGCGCGCGGGAATCTTCATCGGCCCGGAATTCGGCACGGTCTCGCGGCCCGATCTGGTCGCCGCGGCGCGCGAGGCGGGCGACGCCGGCTTCGACGTGCTGATCGCCTGCGCCTTCAATTACGACGCCCATTCCTCCGAATTCGACCGGCTCGGCCGCGTGCCGGTGCTGAAGGCGCGGATGAACCCGGACCTGCATATGGGCGGGGACTTGAAGGCGACCGCCGCGGGCAATCTCTTCGTCGTCTTCGGCGAACCGGACATCAAGATCGAGGACGCGGGCCAAGATTCTTCTGGAAACCCCATGATCCGCGTCAAGGTCTTCGGCGTCGACGTGTTCAAGCCGCAAACCGGCGAAGTCGTCTCCGAAGGGACGGACGGGATCGCGCTGTGGATGCTCGATACCGATTATAACGAAGAAAGCTTTTTCGTCCGCCACGCCTATTTCCTCGGCGCGAACGATCCCTACAAGGCGCTGAAGACGACGCTGAGAGCCGAGATCGACGAGGAGGCGTGGGAGAGCCTGCACTCGGACACGTCTCGGCCGTTTCCAAAGCCCGCTTCCGGGCGGGTCGCGGTGAAGGTGATCAATCATCTCGGCGACGAGGTGATGAAGGTGTTCGCGGTGGAGTGATGGCGTCCTGTGAGCCGATCGTGTCATTCCCGCGCAAGAGCGTGTGAAGAAATCCCCCTTGCCTGGGTTTTGTTCTCCGGTTGGCCCTCGTTTGATTCCAGTTCGATTCCGGGACGTTCCAAGAACAAACGATTTCTTCACACGCTCGCAAGCGGGAATCCAGACTGAGCCAGGCTTGAGACGCGGCGGTTGTCTGGATTCCCGCTTACGCGGGAATGACACTGGAGGCTTGAGACGCGGCGGTTGTCCGGATTCCCGCTTTCGCGGGAATGACACTGGCGGGCCGACTTGATTGGGCTGAGGGCTGGGGAATGGAATTTCGCATCGCCGACACCTTCACCGACAGCCTCGGGCGGCTGACGACGCAGGAGCAGAAGGCCGTGAAGATGACGGCCTTCGACCTGCAACTCAACCCGTCCGCGCCTGGCTTCTCGTTCCACAAGCTCGATCGCGCCAAGGACGCGAATTTCTGGTCGGTGCGGGTCAATGCCGACATCCGCCTGATCGTCCATCGCACGGCCTCGAGCCTGCTTCTCGCCTATGTCGATCACCACGACGCGGCCTACAAATGGGCGGAGCGGCGGAAGATCGAGCGCCACCCGACGACGGGAGCAATGCAACTCGTGGAGCTTCGTGCTCTTAGTGTCCTTCGTGGTGAAATCGAACCACGAAGACACGAAGAGCACGAAGAAGGCGCAAAGCCGAAACTGTTCGACAATCTGCGCAAGTTCGAATTGATGGCGTTCGGCGTCCCGGAAGAATGGGTCAACGATGTGCGGGACGCGACGGAAGACACGCTGTTCGACGTCATCGCGCATTTGCCGCAGGAGGCGCAGGAGGCGCTTCTCAAGCTCGCCGTCGGCGAGAAGCCTACGCCCGCCGAGCCGGCGCCGGCGGAGGCCGACCCTTTCGCGCATCCCGACGCGCAGCGCCGCTTCCGCATCCTCAGCAATGTCGAGGAGTTGCAGCGCGCGCTGGAATACCCATGGGAGAAGTGGGCGGTCTTCCTGCACCCGTCGCAAGCCGCGCTGGTTGAGCGGCGTTATTCCGGTCCGACGCGGATTTCCGGATCGGCCGGCACCGGCAAGACCATCGTCGCTCTGCACCGAGCGGCGCATCTTGCGCGAACCAATCCGGAAGCTCGCGTGCTGCTGACGACCTTTTCGAAAGGGCTCGCCAACGCGCTGCGCGTCAGGCTGACGACCCTGATCGGCAACGAGCCGGCGGTCGCGGCGCGGGTCACGGTAAAAGCGATCGCCGAGCTTGGACGCGATCTCTACACGGAGCGTTTCGGCCGGCCGAACATCGCCGCGCCGCCGCTGATCAGGACTCTCCTGGAGACATCGGCGGCGGCGGTTCCCGGACACAAGTTCTCGGCGCATTTCCTCTACGGCGAATGGACCGACGTCGCCGACGCCTGGCAGTTGAAATCCTGGGAAGCCTATCGGGACGTCTCTCGTCTCGGCCGGAAAACAAGGCTCGGCGGCAAGCAGCGCGAAAGCGTCTGGGCGATTTTCGAGCGCGTGCGCGCGGGTCTGGCCGAGAGGAAGGCGGTGACGTGGGCCGACGTGTTCGGCCGCTTGACCGAGAGCCTGGCGGGAGGCGAGAGGCCGTTCGATTTCGCCATCGTCGACGAAGCGCAGGACCTCGGCGTCGCCGAAGCGCGGTTCCTCGCCGCGCTGGCCGGCGGCAGGCCTGAAGGCCTCTTCTTTACCGGCGATCTCGGCCAGCGCATTTTCCAACAACCGTTCTCCTGGAAGGCGCTCGGCCTCGACGTGCGCGGGCGATCCTTCACCTTGCGTGTCAACTACCGGACCTCGCACCAAATACGGCTGCATGCCGATCGGCTATTGCCCGCAAGCGTCTCGGACGTCGACGGAAATGCAGAGAGTCGGCTCGGCACTGTGTCGATGTTCGACGGCCCGCCGCCTATCGTGGAGGCGTTCGCCAGCCCAGAGAAGGAACAGGCCGCAGTCGGGGCGTGGATCGCTCAGCGCCTGCGCGAGGGATGCCAGCCGCATGAAATCGGCGTGTTCGTCCGCTCGGAGGGCCAACTGGAGCGCGCGCGAGCGGCGTTAAAGGCGGCGGGGGCGGAAAGCGTTGAAATCAGCGACAAAGTCGAAGTCACGAGCGGCGCCGTGGCGCTGAGCACGATGCATTTCGCCAAGGGCTTGGAGTTCAAGTCGGCGGCGGTCATGGCCTGCGACGACCAGATCGTTCCGCTCCAGGAACGGATCGAAAGCGTCTCCGAGGATTCCGATCTCGAAGAGGTCTATGACACCGAGCGACACCTGCTTTACGTCGCCTGCACAAGAGCGCGCGATCATCTGTTGGTGTCCGGCGTCGATCCTGTTTCCGAGTTTCTGGACGACTTGCTGAAAACGAGGCTGTAGCCCGTCATCTCGGGCTGCATTCGGTGCGAGGCTCGCCAAGCCGAGCCTCCGCTCAGTGTTGGATTGTTGAAAGCGCTTCGCGTCGCCGCGTATAATTTGCGGCGTACCCTTCCGAGCAAGCCGTCATGCTGAAGCTCTACTACTCCCCCGGGTCCTGTTCGCTGGCGCCGCATATCGCGCTGGAGGAGGCTGGAGCGCAGTTCGAACTGGCGCGGGTCGATTTTTCCGCCAATCAGCAGAGCAGCGCCGAATATCTCAGGATCAATCCGAAGGGGCGCGTGCCGGCGCTGGTCGAGGGCGATTGGGTTCTGACCGAGTGCCCGGCGATTCTGCGGTTCGTTGCGGCGCGCTATCCTGGCGCTGGCCTATGGCCTTGGGACACGCGCGAAGAGGCGCGCTGCGCGGAATGGCTGGCCTGGCTGTCGTCGACCGTCCATGTCGCGTTCGGCCGCGCCTTCCGGCCGCACCGCTATGCGAGCGAAGCGCGCGCGGTCGAGGACGTCGCGGCGACGGCGAAGCGGGCTTGCCGGGATCTGTGGCTCGCCGTGGACGCGAAGATCGGGCGCGGACCTTGGGCGCTGGGCGGGCGCTACAGCGTCGCCGATCCCTATCTTCTGGTGTTCTGGACTTGGGGGCGGGGGCCGACGCTCGGCTTCGATGTCGGGCGCGATTTGCCGAACTGGACCGCGCATGCAAGCCGCATGGCGGAGCGTCCCGCCGTGCGCAAGGCGTTCGCGCGCGAGGGGCTCGCGCCGCCCTGAACTTGCGCGTCCCGCTCCGTCATTGCGAGCGAAGCGAAGCAATCCACTCGTAAAGCGCTGCGCTCTATGAATGGATTGCTTCGTCGCTCCGCTCCTCGCAATGACGGAGCGCTTATTGGACCCTCAGATCAAGGGTACGACTTCTTGCAGGGCGGGTTGTCGCGGCCGGGCAGGCCGATCTTGTCGAAGACCTCCTTGGAGAAGCCGAGCCGCTGCTGGACGTCGGGCACGACCTTGACCACCTTGCTGACGAGATCGCCCTTGTCGTCCTTGACCACTTCGGTGACGAAGTTGGTGCCGATGGCCTGGCGGTTCTCGTCGAGCGTGATCTTTCCGTTGGGCGCATCGAGCACCATGCTCTTCAGCGCTTCGCGGAACTTCTTGTTGCCGTCGCTCAAGTCGCCCTTGACTTCGTCCAGCGCCTTGAAGACGGCGTCGGCCGAATTGTAGTAGTTGATCGCGAGCAGGGACGGGCTGGCGAAGGCGTTCTTGAAATAGCCTTCCTTCGGCATGTCCTGATAGGCCTTGACGAAAGCCTGCCATTTCGGGCTCGGATCGGCGTCGGCCATGCCGCTCGCCGCGACCGTGCCGATCAGCGCCTCCTTGGCCTTGCCTTTCGACGACAGCACGGTCTGGTCGACCATGATCGAGCCGCCGACCAGATGGGCGTTGCCGCCGGCCTGCTGGTACTGATTGAGGAAGTTCACCGCGTCGGCGCCGCCGAGGCCGAGATAGATGGCGTCGACGTCGTCGGGCAGGGACGAGATCACCGAGGAGAAGTCCTTGGTGCCGAGCGGCACCCAGAAGCGCTTGGTGATCTCGCCGCCCTTCTGGCAATATTCGAGGGCGAGGCCGAAGACCTGCGTGTAGGTGAAGGCGTAGTCTTCGGCGACGGTCGCGATCTTCTTATAGTGCTTGACGTTGTAGATGTAGTCGCCGAGGCCGGCGTGCCATTGCGCGCCGTCCATATTGTAGCGGAAGAAGGTCGGCGAGGGATCGACATAGGTCGTCTCGAGCGCGCCCGAGGCGGCGTTGATCACGGTGATCTGCGGCTGGGTCTTCGAGTAATCCTTGACCGCGATGCCCTCGGCGCCGGAGAGCGGCGAGATCAGCACGTCGACCTTGTCTTGCTCGACGAGCTTCTTGGCGGCGCGCACCGCCGAATCCGGGCTGGCGTCGGTCGAGGCGACGATCGTCTCGATCTCCTTGCCGCCGGCCATGCCGTTATGGGCTTTGACCGCCAGCTCGTAGCCGCGCATGCCGTCTTCGCCGAGCACGGTATATGTGCCTTCGAGCGTCGCGGTGACGCCGATCTTGATTTTCTCGGCGGATTTGGCCGCGCCGGTCCCCGCGAACGCAACCGCGATCGCAGCCGCGGCCGCAATACCAGTTCCCTTACGCATAGGGGCTTCCCTCCTCATGTTCGAACGCGCGAAGCGGCGTTCTGAAACGGCCGGATGTTCATGGCGTTGCGCTTCGGAGCGAAAGCCTTCGCTCCGCGCCGGCCTTGCCCGGAGCGTATCAGCGGCGGGCCTTGCGCCACAAGTCCAGGCTCCCGGGCGAAGGGGCGCGACCGCGTGTCTGCCAGTCTGATTCTCAGCCGCCGGCGAGGCAGGCGGGGTCGGGCGCCGCGGCTGCCGCGGCCCTTGTCAATCCGGTCAGGCTGTCGTTTAATCGTAAGACAAAACAACGACGTACATGGGAGAGGACCTGGTGAACACCGCTCTGGCGGTCTGTCACGGGTCGTTCGGCCGGGTGACGGTGTATCGGCTCTGCCGGCCGATGCGCACGCATGCGCACCGCGAAGGCCATCTGACCTTTCATCTCGGCGGCCCGCCGGCGATCGTGACGATCGACGAGGTCCCGCATCGGGTCGATCAAATCGGCGGCGTCGCGATCAATCCCTGGCAGCCCCACTCGTTTCACCCGTCGCCCGGCGACGAGCCGTCCGTCTTCCTGGTCGCCTACCTTTCGGATCGCTGGCTCGATCGCGACCAGCAGGGCCGCGGCAAGCTGCGTTTCGGCGACAATGCGATCCGGGTCGGGGCGACGATCGGCGCGATCGCCGCGAGCCTCGCCGACGCGCTCGTCAGCGGCGCCAATTATCGCGTCGTCGATCGCGGCCTCAGCCAGCTCTTCGACGCAAGCTTCGATGATTCCTGGACGAATTGCGATCGCGCCGAGCTGCGCGCGCGGCCGGCGGCGGCGATCGACTATCGCGTCCGCAAGTCGCTGCACCTTCTGGATCACGGCCTTGGTCAGGGGATCGAGCTCAACGCGGTGGCGCGCGACGCCGGCCTGTCGCGGCCGCATTTCTTCAAATTGTTCCGCGAAAACACCGGCGTCACGCCCGCGCTCTACGCCAACACGATGCGCATCGAGCGGGCGCTGGACCGGCTGATGGGCTCGCAGGCCTCCATCACCGACATCGGCTACGAGCTCGGCTTTTCCTCACAAAGCCATTTCACGCATTTCTTTTCCGCCCATGTCGGCATCGCGCCGACGCTCTATCGGACGATCGCGCGGGTGGTGAGCGAATAGGCTCAGAAAATCAGACTGCCGAGCACGTCTCGGCGCCGCCCCTCGGCTAGGCTCGGCCATGGGAGGATCAGGGTGACGACGGCTTTTGGCGGTGACGAAGCGGTCGCGGCGCGGGGCGGCGCCTTGGCGCGGTGGATCGCCCGCCGGCCGCTCGCCGCGCTCGTCATCGCCGCGGCGGCGGCGCTCGCGCTCTGGCTCATTCTCGCGCCGTGGCCGGCCGGATTCGAGGAATGGTTCGGCCGCAAACGGCTGTTCGTCAACGCGCTGTTCAACGGCGTCACCCTGGGCGGCCTCTATTTTCTCGTCGCCGCCGGCTTCACCCTGATTTTCGGATTGATGCGCAACGTCAATCTGGCGCATGGATCGCTGTACCTGTTCGGCGGCTATATGGGCTACGAGGCCGCCGACTGGACCGGCTCGTGGCTGTTCAGCTACATCGTCGCTTTCATCTGCTGCGCCGTCGTCGGCGTCGCGATGCAGATCCTCATCTTTCGCCGCATGGAGGGCGAGGACCTGCGCCAGACCTTGGTCACGCTCGGCCTCGCGATCATCTTCTCCGATCTGATGGTTTGGGTCTGGGGCGGCAACGCCATCCAGATCGCAACGCCGGATTATCTGAACGGCCCGACGCCGACGCCGATCGTCGTCGCGGTCAAATCGAGCGGCGAGGCGGTGTTCCTGCAATATCCGCGCGTGCGGCTGGTCATCTTCGCCGCCGCCGTGCTGATCGGCGTCGGCATGTGGCTCGCGCTGCATCGCACCCGAATCGGCGTGATGATCCGCGCCGGAGTCGACGATCGCGACATGCTGTCGGCGCTCGGCTATCGGGTGCAGATCCTGTTCGCGCTGGTTTTCGCCTTCGGCGCCGGCTTGGCCGGAATGGCCGGGATCGTCGGCGGCACGTTCCAATCGATCTCGCTCGGCGAAGATTCGCACTTTCTCCTGGCCTCGCTCCAGGTGGTGATCGTCGGCGGGATGGGTTCGATCCCGGGCGCGGCGCTCGGCGCGCTGATCATGGGTTGCTCAGAACAGTTCGGGCTCGTCTATTTCCAGAATTACGCGACCATGGTGACCTTCCTGATCATGGTCCTCGTCCTCGCCATCCGTCCGCAGGGACTGTTGGGGAGAGGCTGAATGGCGCTGACCGAGACCTCGACCCCCTCGATCGCCGCGCCGCGCGGCGGCGCGCTGTCGCGCTGGGTCTCGCGGCATGCGGCCATCCTTCTGCTCGGCCTGATCCTCGTCCTGCTGCCGGCGGTCGCCAATGAATTCCTGCTCGACCAGATCGTCGGCTGGTCTCTGGCGCTCGGCATGATCGCGCTGTCGCTGATGTTTCTCGCCGGCTATGGCGGCATGGTCAGCCTGGCGCAGATGACGATCGCCGGCGTCGCCGGCTACATGGTCGCCGTGCTCGGCGCGAGCTCGCTGCCGACGATCAGCCTGTTCTGGCCCTGGTGGGTGGCGACGCCGCTGGCGATCGCGATCGCCGTCGTCTTCGGCACGCTGTCGGGCGCGCTGTCGGCGCGCACCGAGGGCATCTATACGATCATGATCACGCTGGCGATCGCCGCCGCCTTCTTCTACCTGACCCTGCAGAACTGGCCGATTTTCAACGGGTTCAACGGCTTCACGACGATCCCGGCGCCGCATTTCTGGGGCGTCAATTGGCGGGCGCCGGTCCCGCTCTACTACCTGATCCTGTTCTTCGCCGCGTCGAGCTACGGCGCGGTGGTCTACATCTCGCGCGCGCCGTTCGGCCTCGCCTTGCAAGGCGTGCGCGACAACCCGCGCCGCATGGAGGCGATCGGCTACAACGTCGCTGCGCATCGCGTCGCCGCCCACGCCTTCGCGGCTCTGATCGCCGCGATCGGCGGCGTTTTGCTGGTCTGGCTCAACAATCAGATCTCGCCTTTCTCGATCAGTTTCGAGCGGGTGATCGATGTTCTGGTCATCGCCGTGGTCGGCGGGCTCGGCCATCCGATCGGCGCCTTTGTCGGCGCGATCATCTACGTCATCTTGCGGACCTTCGCCCTCGACGCGCTGCTGGCGGTCGGGTTGGACGGGCGGCGCTTTCAGACGATCATCGGGCTCGGCTTTCTGCTCATCGTCCTGTTCTCGCCCGACGGGGTGATCGGCCTTTGGCGGCGCTGGTCGGCGCGCCTACGCGCCAATGGCGGGAGCCGGCGCCTATGAGCACGATCGCCGAACGCATGGCCGCCGCCGGCGCCGGCGCCGCCATCGAATTGCGCGGCGTCACCCGGCTGTTCGGCGCGCTCGCCGCCTTGACCGACATCACGCTCAGCGTGCGGCCCGGCGAGCGCCGCGCCGTGCTCGGCTCGAACGGCGCCGGCAAGACGACGCTGCTCAATTGCGTGACCGGCGATTTCCCGCCGACGTCCGGCACGGTCCGCTTCTTCGGCGAGGACGTGACGATTCTGCCGCCGCACGAGCGCATCCGCCGGGGCTTGCGCCGCACGTACCAGATCTCGCTGCTGTTCCAGCGTCTCACAGTACGCGAGAACGTCTACCTCGCCTGTCGCGGCGTCTCGCGCGGTCGCTTTTCCTTCCTGCGCACGCGGGCCGGCGAGGCGATCATGCAATCCGTCGCCGATCTGATCGCGCTGGTCCATCTCGAAAACGTCGCCGATCGTCTGGTCGGCGAATTGGCGCATGGCCAGCAGCGCCAGCTCGAAATCGCGCTGGCGCTCGCCGGGGCGCCGCGCTTCATCCTGTTCGACGAGCCGGCCGCCGGCCTGTCGCCGACCGAGCGCGGCGATCTCGTCGCGATCCTCACCGCTCTGCCTTCCCATATCGGCTACATCATCATCGAGCACGATATGGACGTCGCGCTGCGGGTCGTCGAGAGCGTGACGATGATGCATAACGGCCGCATCTTCAAGGAAGGCGCGCCGGCCGAGATCGAGACCGATCCGGAAGTGCAGCGGCTCTATCTCGGAGGCGGCCATGGCTGAGCGCCGGCAAGCCGCCCTGCTCGAGATCAGAAGCCTCAACGTCTTCTATGGCCGCAGCCACGCGCTGCAAGGCGTCGACCTGAAGCTCGAGAGCGGCGCGCTGTCGCTGGTCGGCCGCAACGGCATGGGCAAGACGACGTTGTGCAAGGCGATCGTCGGCCTGACTCCGGCGGCGAGCGGCTCGATCCGCTTTTTGGGCGAAGAGCTGATCGGCCGCGCCCCTGCGGCGATTGCGCAGCTCGGCCTCGGCTATGTGCCGCAAGGCCGGCGCCTGTGGCCGTCGCTCACGGTCGACGAGCATTTGCGGCTCGCCGCCGGCAAGAACGGCGCGCAATGGACGATCGCGCGCATCTACGAGACGTTTCCGCGCCTCGCCGAGCGGCGCAGCCACCGCGGCAACCAACTTTCCGGCGGCGAGCAGCAGATGCTCGCCATCGCCCGCGCGCTGCTGCTCAATCCGCGATTGCTGATCATGGACGAGCCGACCGAGGGCCTCGCGCCGGTCATTGTCGAGCAAGTCGAAGAGATGCTGATGGGCCTCGCCGAGCAGGGCGATGTCGGCGTTCTCGTCATCGAGCAGAATATCGGCGTCGCCTGCGCGGTGGCGGACAAAGTCGCGATCATGGTCAATGGCCGGGTCAACCGGATCATGGATTCGGCGCGGCTGGAGGCGGACCGCGAGCTGCAGCAAAGGCTGCTCGGCGTCGGGCGGCTCGGCGAGGAGGAGGTTGCGCCGGAGGCTGCCGAACCGACCGGCGGGACGGCGCCGCGCGCGACGACGAGATCGCGCGGGGTGTTCCGCGTCTACAATTCCAACCCGGTTGCGCCGACGCGCTGGTCGCAGCCCGTTCCCGCCGCTCAGATCGAAGCCGCCGCGCGCACCCGCACCGCCGCGGCCGAGCCGCCCGCCATGGCGACGCCGGCGCCGGCCGTCGAGATCAGGCCGGTTTCGCGCAGCGGTCCCGGCCATGTGATCGTCGCCGGCACGCTCGATACGAAGGGGTCGGAGCTGCGTTTCCTGCGCGACGAGATCGCCGCGGCGGGCGTCAGAACTTTGCTGGTCGATTTGTCGACGTCGGGCGCCCCGTCGTCGGCCGATGTGCCGCCGCATCATGTCGCCGCCTATTCTCGCGGCGGGCCGAACGGCGTGTTCAGCGGCGACCGCGGCGCGGCGATCGCGGCGATGGCGGAAGCGTTCGAAGCCTGGATCAAGCGGCAGGGCCCGGTGGCCGGGATCATCTCGGCCGGCGGCTCGGGCGGCGGCTCGCTGGTCGCGCCGGCGATGCGCGCGCTGCCGATCGGCGTGCCCAAAGTGCTGATTTCGTCGGTCGCCTCGGGCGACGTCTCGCGGTACGTCGGGCCGTCGGACATCATGATGCTTTATTCGGTGACCGACGTTTCCGGTTTGAACTCGGTGTCCCGGCAAATTCTGGCCAATGGCGCGGCCGCGCTCGTCGGCATGGTGAAGACGCGCGCTTCGAGCGCCGAACGGGCGCCGCCGCCGTCGCGCCGCAGCGTCAAGCCGGCGATAGGCCTCACCATGTTCGGCGTGACGACGCCCTGCGTGCAGGCGGTCTCGGCGGCGTTGGCGGACGATTTCGAATGCCTGGTGTTCCACGCCACCGGAACCGGCGGCCAATCGATGGAGAAGCTGGTCGATTCCGGCGCGCTGATCGCCGTCATCGACATCACCACGACCGAAGTCTGCGATTTTCTCTTCGGCGGCGTCCTGCCTGCGACCGAGGATCGGTTCGGCGCGATCGCGCGGACGAAAATTCCCTATATCGGTTCGTGCGGCGCGCTCGACATGGTCAATTTCGGGGCCATGGACAGCGTGCCGGAGCGCTATCGCGGCCGCACGCTCTACGCGCACAATCCCAATGTCACGCTGATGCGCACGACGGCGGAGGAGAATGCGCAGATGGGCCGATGGATCGGCGAGCGCCTCAACCGGATGGAGGGGCCGACGCGCTTTTTCCTGCCGGCCGGCGGCGTCTCGGCGCTGGATGCGCCCGGGCGTCCCTTCCATGACCCACCCGCCGACGAAGCTTTGTTCAAATCGCTGGAAGCGACGACGCGCCAGACCGGCGCGCGGCGCCTGATCCGCACGCCGGCGCATATCAACGACCCGCGCTTCGCGGCGGAAATCGTCGCCGAATTTCGCCGGCTGGTCGGCGTTCGCGCCGCCCGCCGGCAGGCGAGAGGATAGCGCATGCCGGCCCTCAAACGCTCCGACATTCTCGCCAAGTTCAACGCAATGAAGGCGCGCGGCGAGCCGATCGTCGGCGCCGGCGCCGGCACGGGCCTCTCCGCCAAAGGCGAGGAGGCGGGCGGCGCCGATCTCATCGTCATCTACAATTCCGGGCGCTATCGCATGGCCGGGCGCGGCTCGCTCGCCGGCATGATGCCCTATGGCGACGCCAACAGCGTCGTCGTCGAGATGGCGCGCGAGGTCTTGCCGATCGTCAAGCGGACGCCGGTCCTCGCCGGCGTCTGCGGCACGGATCCGTTCCGCCGCATGGAGGATTTCCTCGGCGAAGTCCGCCGCCTCGGCTTCAGCGGCGTGCAGAATTTTCCAACTGTCGGCCTGATCGACGGGCGCTTTCGTTCGGGCCTGGAAGAGAGCGGCATGGGCTATGGCTTGGAGGTCGAGATGATCGCCAAAGCCCATAGTCTCGATCTCCTGACCACGCCTTACGTTTTCGATCCCGGAGAGGCGGCGGCGATGGCCCGGGCCGGGGCGGATGTCGTCGTCTGCCATTTCGGCTTGACGGTCGGCGGCTCGATCGGCGCGCAGACCTCCGTGCGGCTCGAGGAATGCCCAGCGCTGACCGACGCGATGGCGGAGGCGGCGCTGCAGATCAATCCGGACATTCTGGTCCTCGTCCATGGCGGCCCGATCGCCGAGCCCGGCGATGCGGAATATGTCCTGGCGCGCGCTCGCCATTGCCACGGTTTCTACGGCGCCTCTTCGATGGAGCGCCTGCCGGTCGAGCGCGCGCTCAGAGAGCAGGTTGCAAAGTTCAAAGCGATCAACAAACATCAGGGTCAAAGAACAACATAAAGTCCGCCCGCGCTCGTGAAGCGGGGCAGGGGAGGGAGTTCAAGATGTCAGTCGCGCTGGTCGGCAGCCTGATTCTCTGGCTGATCGTCGCGGTGATCGTCATCGCGATCGCCGTCTATCTGGTCAATTGGCTCTACCGCCGTTCGACCAAGGAAGTTTCTTTCGTACGAACCGGCTTCTGGGGCGAGAAAGTCGTCATCAACAGCGGCGCTTTCGTATTGCCGTTCGTGCATGAAATCACGCCGGTCAATATGAACGTCCTGCGCATGCAGGTCGTGCGCAACCAGAAGGACGCCCTGATCACCAAGGATCGGATGCGCGTCGACATCGAATCGGAATTCTATGTCCGCGTGCCGCCGACGCGCGAGGCGGTGACGATCGCCGCGGCGACGCTCGGCCGGCGCACGATGAATGTCGGCGAGCTCGAAGCGCTGCTCTCCGGCAAGCTGGTCTCCGCTCTGCGCTCCGTCGCCTCCGAAATGACGATGGAGGAAATGCACGAGCGACGCGGCGAATACGTCGCCAAGGTCAAAGAGGCGGCGTTCGAAGGCCTGCAGCAAAACGGCCTCGAACTGGAATCGGTGGCCATCACCGATCTCGACCAAACCGATCTCGAACATTTCAACCCGTCCAACCGCTTCGACGCGGAGGGCCTCACCAAGCTGATCGAGGACATCGAAACGCGGCGCAAGCTGCGCAACGACATCGAGCAGGAGACGATGATCCTGATCCGGAGCCGCAATCTCGAAGCCGAGAAACAGGCTCTGGAAATCGATCGCGAAAGCGAGAGCGCGCGGCTCGATCAGGAGCGCGACATCGAGGTCAGGCGCGCGGTGCAGCGAGCCGAGCTCGCGCGCGAGCGGGCGCTGCGGGAAACCGAAGCCGAGCAGGCGCAGATCGCCGGCCGCGAGGAGATCGAAAAGACGCGCATCGCCCATGAACGCGCTTTGGCGGAAGCGCGGATCGCCTCCGAGCGCGAGGTTCGCGCCCGCGAAATCGAGCGCGCCCGGTCGATCGACGAGGCCGAGATCGCCGCCCGCGAGCGGGTCGAGACGGCGCGCATCGCGCAGGAGCGCGTCGTCACCGAGGCGCGCATCGCCCGCGAAGAAGAGGATCAGCGGCGCGAGATCGAACGCACGCGCAACGTCGAACAGGCCGACATTTCCGCGCGAGAAGAGACGGAGAAAGCGCGGATCGCCCAGGAATTGGCGGTGACCGCGGCGCGCATCGCCAAGGAGGAGGAATCGCGGCGGCTCGAAATCGAACGGGCGCGCAAGCTCGAGGAAGCCGAGATCGAGGCGCGCGAGGCGACCGAGCGCGCGCGCATCGCGCAGGAGCGGATCGTCACCGACGAGCGCATCGCGCTGGAGGAGGAGATCCGCCGTCGCGAGATCGCCCGCAACCGCGCCGTCGAAGAAGAAGAGATCGCCTCGCTCAAGGCGACCGAGGCGGCGCGCATCGCTCGCGAGAAGGCGCTCGCCGCCGAGCGGATCGAGGCCGAACTCGCCACCCGGACGCTCGAGATCGATCGCACGCGAAGCTTGGAGACGGCCGACATCGCCGCGCGCGAGGCGACGAGCGCCGCGCGCATCCAGCAGGAGGAGCGCGTGCGGGCGCTGGAGATCGCCCGCGACCGCGTCGTCGAAGAAGCCGAGATCGCGACGCGCGAAGCGGTCGAAGCCTCGCGCATCGCTCAGGAAAAGAAGATCGCGATCGAAAGGATCGTCGCCGAGGAGACGACGCGGGCGCGGGAGATCGCCCGGGTCAAGGCGATCGAGGCGGCGGAAATAGCCGCGCGGCAATCGACAGAGACGGCGCGCATCGCCCTCGACAAGAAAATCGCCGCCGACCGGATCGGCGCCGATCAAGAGACGCGCGGCCTCGAAATCGCCCGCAACGAGGCGGTCGAATCGGCCGAAATCGCGTCGCGGCAATTGGTCGAATCGGCGCGCATTCTGCATGACCGCAAGGTCGCGGGCGAGCGCATCTCCCGCGACGAGGAGATCCGTTCGCTGGAGATCGCCCGCAACCGCGCCGTCGACGCGGCGGAGATTGCGGCGCGCGAGGCGGTGGAGCTGACGCGGATCGCGCAGGAAAAGCGGCTCGCCGCCGAGCGCATCGCCGCCGAGGAGGAGACGAAAACGCGCGACATCGAGCGCGCCGGCGCGATCGAGGACGCCGAGATCAAGCGTCGCGAAGAGGTCGAGCGGGTCCGCATCGCGACGGAATTGGCGCTGGAGGAGGAGCGCATCGCCTCGTCCCGGCAACGCGAAGTCCTCGACGTGGAGCGCAAGAAGGTCGTCGAAATCGCCGAATACGATCGCGTCATCGAAGTCGCGGCGAAGCTCGCCGAGCGCGCCGACGCCGATCGGCGCGTGAAAGAGGCGACGATCGTCGCCGAGCAGCAGGTGGAGCGCGCCGGCGTCGCCCGCGAACAGACGATCGACGTCGCCAAGCTGGAGCGGCGGCGCGTCGTCGAACAGGCCGACATCGCCCGCGTTCAGGCGCTGCAGGAGGCGGAGATCGCGTCCCGCGAAGAGATCGAACGCGCTCGCCTCGCCTCCGAGCGGGGCCTGGACGAGGCGAGGATCGTCCGCGAGCGCGAATTGCGTCGGCTCGAAATTGCGCGCGAGACGGCGGTCGAGACCGCGCGGATGGAAGGCGCGATCGAGGTGCACCGCAAGTCCTTGGAGCAATCGGCCGCGCGGGCCGAGGCGGAGGCGGCGCGGGCTCGCGCGGTCGAAGCCGAGGAGCTGGTCAAGACGGTGCGCGAGAGCGAAGAGGCAAGACGGCGGCGCACGGTCGAGCTTCTCATCGCCGAAAAGCAAGCCGAGGAAATCAAGATCGCCGCCGTCGCCGAGCGGGCGCGGGCCGCGGTCGAGGCCGAGGCGCAGCGTCTGCTCAACGAGGCCGAGAACGTCTTGTCCGACGCGGCCCGCGCCTCGCTGTTCCGCCGCAAGCTGCTCGACCGGATCGAGGGCATCGTCCGCGAAAGCGTCAAGCCGATGGAGAAGATCGAAGGCATTCGCATTCTCCAGGTCGACGGTTTGAACGGCGCCGGCGGCAATGGCGGGCGGAGCGCGACGGACGAAGTCATCGATTCGGCGCTGCGGTATCGCGTCCAGGCGCCGATGATCGACGCGATCCTCGCCGAGATCGGCATCGAAGGCGGCAGCCTGTCGAAAATGCCGGGTCTCATCCGCGAAGCGCGCGACCTCCAGGGAATCCGCAAAGATGCGCCGCCGAAAGCGCCGAAAGGCGGCGGTTCGGGCGGCAAGAGCGAGGGCTGAGCGGCGATGGCGCGCGTCTATGTCTCGAGCGTGGTCAACGGGCGCTCCGATCGCGTTTGGGCGCGGGTGCGCGACTTCAACGGCCTGCCGTCCTGGCACCCCTCCATCGCCGAGAGCCGGATCGAAAACGGCGAAGCCTCGGACAAGATCGGCTGCGTGCGCGATTTCCGCCTGCGCAACGGCGACCGGATTCGCGAAAAGCTGCTCGGCCTCTCCGATTATGATCTGTTCTGTACGTATTCGATCCTGGAATCGCCGATGGGCGTCGAGAACTACGTCGCGACCCTGCGCCTGACGCCGATCACCGACGGCGACAGGACCTTCGTCGAGTGGACGGCCGAGTTCGACTGCGCGCCGGATCGCGAGGCCGAGCTCGTTTCGTCGATCGGCGGCGGCGTCTTTCAGGGCGGTTTCGACGCCCTGAAGCGGCATTTCGGAGGCTGAACATTGATCCGCCTCGTCCGCTCGACCGTGTTCGACGCGCCGACTGATCGGGTCTGGGCGGTGATCCGCGACTTCAACGGCCACGATCGTTGGCATCCGGCCGTCGCCAAGAGCGCGATCGAGCGCGGCTATTCGTCGGATCGGCTCGGCTGCGTGCGCCGCTTCTTCTTGCGCGACGGATCGGAATTGCGCGAGCGCCTGCTCACGCTCTCCGATCTCGAACAGAGCTTCTCCTACTGCCTGCTCGACACGCCCGTGCCGCTGTTCAACTATGTCGCGCATATGCGGTTGGCGCCGGTGACGGACGGCGACCGGACCTTCTGCGATTGGCGATGTACTTTCTCGACGCGGCGGGGCGAAGAGGCGGAAATGGCGCGTATGGTCGGCGAGGACATCTATGACGCGGGGCTCGCCGCGATCCGCGCGCGCGTCGAAGGCGCGGAGGCGAGCGCATGACGGTCGCGGTCAAAACGTTCGGCCGTATCGGCGAAGCGGCGGCGGCGCTTTCCGCCGAACGCGGCGCCCGCTTCTTCGGCGGCGGCACGATCCTGATGCGGATGGTCAACGAGGCTGATCCGGATGTCGCGACGATCGTCCGATCGACCGACCCGGCGCTGGCGCGGCTCGCCGTTTCGTCCGGCCGCATCGAGCTCGGCGCCGGCGCGACCATGGCCGCGATCCTGGCCGAGCGCGATCTCGCCTTTCTGCATCCCGTCGCGCGCACGATCGGCGGCCCGGCGATCCGCGAGGCCGCGACGATCGGCGGCAATCTCTTCGCCCATAGTCCTTACGGCGATTTCGCGACCGCGCTGCTGGCGCTCGATGCGATTGTGGCGATCGCCGGCGGCTTCGGCCAGCGCGAACAGCCGATCGAAGAATTCCTCGCCGGCCGCGACCGCGGCGGGCGGCAACTCGTCACTGGCGTCTCGTTCAGGAGGCCCGCGGCCGACTCGTTTCGGTTCGTGAAAGTCGCGCGAATCCGGCCGAAAGGCGTCGCCGTTCTATCGATCGCCGCGCAGCTGCCGCTGGCCAGCGGCAGGATCAGCGGCGCCCGGATCGCCTATGGCGCGATGGACCGTGCGCCGGTCAGGGCGAAGGCGGCGGAGCGCGCCCTGGAAGGGCGGACGCTGGACGCCGCGGGCGTCGCGCCGGCCGTCGCCGTCGCGGCCGAAGGCGCGGCGCCGGTCGACGACGCCATCGCCAGCGCCTGGTGGCGGCGCGAAATCCTTCCCGTCCATCTGCGCCGGCTCCTGCTCGGCGCGGGCGCTTAACGAGAGACGCCGATGAGGACTCCGGTTCAATTTTCCCTCAACGGCGAGGAGGTCGCCGCCTTCGTCGAAGGCGGCGCCAATCTTCTCGATGCTTTGCGCGAGACGGTCGGCGACCTCACCGTCAAGGGCGGCTGCTGGCAAGGAACCTGCGGGACCTGCACGGTGCTGATCGACGGCGCGCCTCGCCTCGCCTGCATCACGCTCGCAGAGACTTGCGCCGGCCGCTCGATCGAGACCGTCGCCGGGCTGCGGCGCGGACCCGACCTTCACCCGTTGCAGACCGCCTTCATCGAACATTTCGCCGCGCAATGCGGCTATTGCACGCCGGGCATGTTGATGGCCGCCAAGGCGCTGCTCGATCGCAAGCCATCGCCGACTCGCGAAGAGGTCGTCGAGGCGATCGGCGGCAATATTTGCCGCTGCACCGGCTATGAGCCGATCATCGAGGCGATCCTCGCCGCTTCGCGCGCCGGCGACCGTCGCAGCGCTTAAGGAGCTTCGCTCGATGCTGGAGTTCCGCAAAGATATTTTCGCCGACGAACGCGACGACAATCTCAAAGAGGTCGGCCGGCCGACGCAGCGCCAGGACATTCTCGGCCATGTCACCGGCGCTTCGGCTTTCTACGACGATCACCGCTTCGCCGGGCTGCTGCATCTGAAAATCCTGCGCAGTCCGCACGCCCATGCCCGCATCCGCTCGATCGACGACGCCGCGGCTCAGCGCGCGCCCGGCGTGAAGCGGATCATTCGCGCCGCCGACGTGCCGGTCAACCTCAACACGCTGCTCAGCCTGATCCAGTTCGGCAAGGACGACGAGCCGTCTCTGGCGAGCGACGTCGTGCGCTACAAGGGCGAGCCGATCCTCGGCATTGTCGCGACGAGCGAACGATCGGCGCGGGAGGCGCTCGCTTTGGTGCGGGTCTCTTACGATCCGCTGCCGGCGGTGTTCGACGTCGAGGAGGCGCTGAAGCCGGGCGCGGTCTCGGTCAATGCGACCTACCCGAAGAACACGTTCGAATATTACGGCAAATACGACCACCAGAAACTGCGCTACGGCGACGTCGACAGCGCCTTCGGCCAATGCGACGTGATCGTCGAGGATCGCTATCAGATGTCGCCGATCGAGCATGCGCCGACCGAGACCAACGGCTCGATCGCCGTGCCCGACACCAATGGCCGTTTCGTCGTCTATACCTCGACCCAGGCTTTGTTCTTCTCGCTCGACACCGCGGCGAAGATCAATGCGATGCCGTCGAACCAGCTCCATTTCATCGGCGGCACGGTCGGCGGCGGCTTCGGCGGCAAAGTCGACACGCTGACCGAGCCGCTCGCCATCCTCGCGGCGCGCCTGACCGGCGCGCCGGTGCGCTATCGGCTCAGCCGGCACGAGGAGATGCAGTTCGGCTCGCCGCGCGGCGCCGAGCGCATCTATGTCAAGGACGGCGCGATGAGGGACGGGCGGATCGTCGCGCGCAAGGTGACGGCCTATTTCGACAGCGGCGCCTATACGCGCCTGTCGAGCTACGCCGCGGTGAAGTGCGCGGCGCACATTCCGGGGCCCTATACGATCCCGAACGTCTATGGCGACGTCTATTGCGTCTTCACCAATCGTACGCCGGCGACGGCGATGCGCGGCTTCGGCGTCACCGCGCTCGATTTCGCCCTCGAATGCCAGATGGACAAGCTGGCGACGGCGATCGGGATGGACCCGATCGAGTTTCGCATCCTGAATGCGTACCGCGACGGCGACATGAAGGCGCATCGCCGCGAGGCGAAGAATTGCGCCCTGATCGAATGCTGCCAGGTCGCGGCGGAAAAGGCGAACTGGCCGATCCGCGAGGAGTACAGGCGCATGTCCTCCCGGCGCGGCGCAGCTTCTGCGCCTCATGCTTCGGCGCGGCCGGAAGCGCCGCGGCGGCAGCCTGCGCCGGCGCCCGTTCAGCAGCGCATCCCTTACGACCGGGCGGGCGAGCCGCCGGCGCCGGACGCGCCGCCGCCGCGTCCGCCGGCGCCGCCGCCGGCCGGCTCGTCGCATGGCGCGACGCGCTTCTCGTCGGTGTTCGGCACAAGGAGACGCTGAGATGGCCAAGCATCGCGGGCGCGGCGTCGCCGCGATCAATTATCCGATCGGCATGAACCTTGGCGGCGATCCGAGCCAGGCTTTGGTCCATTCCAATCCGAGCGGCAAATTCACCGTGGCTCTGTCGTCGATCGATCTCGGCCAGGGCATGAAATCGGTGACGCGGCAGATCTGCGCCGAGACGCTCGGCGTGCCGATCGAGGACGTCTATGTCGACACCGCCGATTCCGACACCGGTCCGCATTGCATGGGCTCGTTCGCCTCGCGCGGCACCCATCGCGTCGGCAATGCGGTGATGGCCGCGGCGCGCGAAGCGCGCGCCGTGATGATGGAGGCGGCGGCCGAGGAGCTCGAAGTCGATGCCGGCGATCTCGAGACGGACGGGCGCGGCAATATCCGGGTCAAAGGCGCGCCGCAGAAATCAATCTCGGTCAAGGACGTCGCCGTCGCGGCGCAGTTCCGGCAAGGCAAGACCATATCGGGCCGCGGCATCTTTCTCGTGCCGCTGTCGGACGTCGATCCGGAAACTGGCGAAATGTCGCCGGCGACCTGCTACGCCCATGCCTGCCTGATCGCCGAGGTCGAGGTCGACGACGAGACCGGCGAGGTCGCCGTGCTGAAGATGACGAGCGCGTACGAGCTCGGCCGTGCGCTCAATCCGAAGCTTGTCGAGCAGCAGCTTGTCGGCGGCGCTTGGATGGGGATGAGCCATGCGCTCTATGAGACGCCGGAGCCGTACTATCCGGATACGCGCAACGGGCCGCGGGATTTCAACGAATATCTGATGCCAGGGCCGGGCGACATCTGCCCGCACGACATCACGGTGCTCGAGCGGCCGGCGCCGGACGGGCCGTTCGGCGCCAAGGGACCAGGCGAAATGTGCGCCAATCCGGTTCTGCCGGCGATCGCCAACGCGATCTTCAACGCGGTCGGCGTGCGCGTCAACGAGCTGCCGATCACGCCGGAAAAAGTCTTGCGCGCGCTGAAGGCCAAGAACGGCGCGCCCGCGTCGCGGTTTCGGTGACGCGACATGCCGGTCCGCCGCACCATTGTCGGCATCAGCAGCCCGCGCGAGCTCGAAGAGGCGCTGCGCGCGGCGTACTATCTCGCCGATGACGGGATCGCGACCGCGGCCTATCTGGCGCTGGCGCTCGGCAAGCCGCTCCTGCTCGAAGGCGCGCCCGGCGTCGGCAAGACCGAGGCGGCCAAGTCGCTGGCGGGCGTGCTCGGCCGCGCCCTGCTTCGCCTGCAATGCTATGAGGGCATCGACGCGGCGGCCGCGCTTTATGAATGGAATTTCCCGCGTCAGATGCTGGCGCTGCGCCGCGAAGGCGGCGAGCATGCCGATATTTACAGCGACGAATTCCTGATCGAACGGCCGATGCTGCAGTGCCTGCGGCGGCCGGATCGCGCCATGCTCCTGATCGACGAGATCGATCGCTCGGATCATGAATTCGAGGCGTTCCTGCTCGAATTTCTGTCCGACTTCCAGATTTCGATTCCCGAGCGCGGGCCGATCCGCGCCTATGAGCGGCCGGTCGTGGTTCTGACCTCGAACCGGACGCGCGAACTGCACGAAGCGCTGCGCCGGCGCTGCGTCTACCATTGGATCGACTATCCCTCGCCCGAGCGCGAGATGAGGATCATCACGATGCGCGCTTCGAGCGTCGCCGAACGGACGGCGCGGGCGGTCGTCGCCGCCGTCGGCCGGCTCAGGCGCGAGCCGTTGGCCAAGCGGCCCGGCGTCGCCGAGGCGGTCGAATGGGCGGAGGCGGCGACGCTGCTCAACGCGCAAGGCGCGCGCTGGCCGGAGGCGTTCAGGCGCTCGCTCGGCGTCGTGCTCAAGGACGAGGACGATCTCCTTCACGTCGAACCGAAGATCGACGCGATTTTGATGGAGGCGGGCGCGTGATCGAGAGCGGCCGAGCGCTCGCGCCTTTCCTCGATTTCGCCGCCGCCTTGCGGCGCGAAGGCTTCGCCGTCGCGCCGGACCAGACCATCGCGTGGCTCGATGCGGTCGAGTTGCTGGGGCCGCGTAGCGTCGCGGACATTCGCCGCGCGGCTCGCGCCACGTTGGCCCCGCCGCCCGAGCGCTTCGCCGAGTTCGACGCTTTGTTCGACGCCTATTTTCTCGGCGCGGTCGAGAGAGGGGAGGAGGTTGCGCCGAGCGATGAGGAGCCGCCGCGCGCCGCCGACGATTCGTCCGGCGGACCGGAGCCGCTGTTCGGGGACGATGCGTTCTCGTCCGGCCAGCGCGCGACCGCGGCCGAAAAATTGGCCGAGCGTCGCTTTGTCGCCGGGGACGATCGCGAGGCGCTCCGCCGCTTCGCCCGGGCGCTGCCCGCCCGGCTGCCGCGGCGGCGCGGCTACCGCTTCGCCGCTTTGCGCTCCGGCGAGCGCTTCGACGCGCGGCGCACGTTCCGCGAAGCGATGCGCCATGCCGGCGAAATGGCGCGATTGCGCCGGCGCGCGCGGCGGCCGCGCCAGCGCCGGATCGTCCTTCTGATCGACGTGTCCGGCTCGATGAAGGAGCGCACCCGCGCCAATCTTTCGCTCGCCCATGCCGTGACCCAGGCGGCTGACGCCGCCGAAATCTTCACCATGGGCACGCGCCTGACCCGCGTCACCCGCGCGCTGCGCGTCAAGGAGCCGTCGCGCGCGCTCGACGCCGCCTCGCGACTCGTCGCCGATTGGGACGGCGGCACGCGGCTTGGTGACGCGCTCAACGCTTTTCTCGCCGTTCCGCGCTTCGCCGCCTTGGCGCGCGGCGCAGCCGTCGTCGTGATTTCCGACGGGCTCGAACGCGGCGATCCGGGCGCGATGCGCGACGCCGTGCAGCGCCTTTCCCGGCTCGCCTGGCGGATCGTCTGGCTGACGCCGCTCGCCGCCGACCCCGATTTTTCGCTGAGCACCGCCGGCCTCAAGGCGGCGGCGCCCTATCTCGACGCGATCGCCGACGGCGGCTCGACCGAAGCCTTATGCGCGCGTCTCCTCGACCTTGCGAGGGCGGCATGACCCAGATCATCGACGCGCATCATCACATCTGGCGCCAGCGCGACCTGCCTTGGCTGGTCGGCCCGATGCAGCCGCGCATTTTCGGCCCTTACGAGCCGATCCGTCGCGACTATCCGATCAGCGAGTACCTTGCCGACATCGCCGAGTGCGACGTCGTCAAATCCGTCTATGTTCAAGCCAATTGGGCCAAGGAGGCGTTCGAGGACGAAGTCGCCTATGTGCAGCGCGCCTCGGACGAAACCGGCTTTCCGCATGCGATTGTCGGCTACGCCGATTTTCTCGCCGAGGACGTGCGGCCGCAGCTCGACCGCTTGACCAAATATCCGGCGATGCGCGGCCTGCGCATGCAGCTCCACTGGCATGAAAATCCGCAATATCGCTTCGCCGGGGCGCCCGACATCGCTCGTGATCCGCGCCTGCAGCGCAACGTCGCTCGGCTCGCGGATTATGGTTGGAGCTTCGACCTGCAGGTCTTCGCGCCGCAAATGGCGGGCGCGGCGGAGCTCGCCGCCGCCTGTCCGGACGTGACGTTCATCCTGCAGCACGCCGGCATGATCGAGGATCTCACGCCGCGCGGCTGGAACGAATGGCGCGAAGGCATGCGTCTGCTCGCCGCCAGACCCAATGTCGTCTCGAAACTCTCCGGCCTCGGCACGTTCATCCATCGCAACGATCCGGAGCACATCGCCGCGATCGTGCGCGAGACGATCGCTCTGTTCGGTCCGGCGCGCTGCCTGTTCGGCTCCAATTTTCCGGTCGAGAAACTCTGGACGCGCTACGGCGACCTGGTCGCGGCCTATCGCCATGCGCTTGATCCGCTGGGCGAGCGCGCGGCGCGCGCGGCGCTGCATGACACGGCGGCTAAAGTCTATCGGATCGCCTGATCCGCGAAGTCAGGGAGGAAGGAATGGCGCTCGAAATCAAGATTCTCGACTATGGCGATATCGAGCTCGAATCGAGCTTTCTCGTTCTCGGGCGCGATTGCGGCCGCACCCGCCGCGTGCCGACCTACGGATTCCTCATTCTCGGCGGAACTTGGCCGGTTTTGGTCGATACCGGCTATCGCTCCAATCAGATCATGGAGACGCTGGGCATGCGGGGCCTGCAATTCCATGAGAACATGATCGAGAACCAACTGAAGAAGCACGGCCTGAAGCTCGGCGACGTGCGCTATGTCCTGCACACGCATCTCCATATCGACCACGCCGGCAAAGACGATCTCTTCCCGATGAACACGACCGTCGTCGTCAATCGCCGCGAGCTCGAATATTCGGTCTCCGGCCTGATGCATCCGCAATATCCCGCGCCCGACATCAAGCATCTCATCGACCGCCTCCATACCAAGGGCGCGCTGCGCTTCCTCGATCTCGAATTGTCGGGGCCGACGGAATTGATGCCGGGCCTGATCTGCGAGGCTGCGGGCGGCCATACCGAAGGCTCCATGAATGTGATCGTTCGGACCGCCGAAGGCGTCGCGACGATTTGCGGGGATGTGCTTTACGACATCAACGATCAGCTCGTGCAGCCCTTCAACGAAATCTCCGACATGGAGCCGCGCACGACCGGCAATCACGGCACGACCAAGCGCCAGGAAAAGGCGGCGATCAAGAAAGTTGTCGCTTCGTCGCGCTTCGTCCTGCCGGTGCATGATCGGCCGGCGATGATCGAGGCCGGCCAAGTCGTCGGCCGGCTGCAGGAATCGGTGCCCGGACCGGTGATCCATTCGTTGCCGCGCCGGCAATGGTTCGCCGCGTAAGGCGACGGGCCGGCGAAAGCTGAAGCGAAGGAAGCGTCAAATGTCTCATTCCGCCTTGCGCCGCGAGTTCTCGGACCTGATCGATCTCGAGGCGCCGGTCGAGCGGCTGGCGACCGGCTTCACCTTTGTCGAAGGCCCGATCTGGCATCCGCGCGATCACTATCTTTTGTTTTCGGATATGCCAGGGGACGTGCGGCGGCGCTACGATCCGAGCGGCGGCGTACGCGAGGTCAAGCGGCCGTCCAACAAAGGCAACGGCATGACCTATGACGGCGACCTCGCGCTGATCGTCTGCGAGCACGCGACCTCGTGCCTGGTTCGCGAGCGGGACGGGCGGCGCGAGATCATCGCTTCGCATTTCCAAGGCGAGGAGCTGAACAGCCCCAACGATGTCTGCCTGCGCTCCGACGGCTCGATCTATTTCTCCGATCCCTGGTACGGCCGGATGCCGGGCTACGGGGTCGAGCGGCCGCGCAAGCTCGGTTTTCAGGGCGTCTACCGGGTCCCGCCCGGCGGCGGCGAGCCGCAGCTTCTCGTCGATCGCCACCTCTTCGAGCAGCCGAACGGCCTCTGCTTCTCGCCCGACGAGAAGCTGCTCTATGTCAACGATACGGAGCGGGCGCTGATCCGCGTTTTTGACGTACGTCCGGACGGCTCGCTCGGGCCGGATCGCATCTTCGCGTCCGGGATACGATCGGAGCTGGAGCCCGGCGTGCCCGACGGGATGAAATGCGACAGCGCCGGCAATATCTGGGTGACGGCGCCTGGCGGCGTCTGGGTCTACGCGCCGTCTGGCGCGCTCTTGGGCAAGGTCAAGGTTCCCGAGCTTGTCGCCAATCTGCATTGGGGCGGGGCCGATTGGCGCACGTTGTTTCTCTGCGCCACGCACTCGCTTTACGCGGTCAAGACCAAGATCGGTCCGCGCAGCGAGCCGTTCATGCGCGCCGGCGCCGCCGCCGGGGCGCGGTCGTCGTCCTCGCCGGAACGCGCGCCGCAGAGCGGCAATCTCAGGCTCGATCCGGCGCGCTGCGCGCTGCTCATCCAAGATATGCAGAACGACGTCGTCACCGAAGGCGGCGCTTTCGCGTCTTCGGGCTCGCCCAATCATGCGCGCGAGCAGAACGTCGTCGAGAATATCCGCCGCCTCGCCGAGGCGTGCCGCGCCCGCGGCGTCATGGTCGTCCATGTCTGGTTCATCGTCGAGCCGGGCGCGCCGGGCTTCACTCTGAACGCGCCGCTCTTCGAAGGCGTGGTCGATCAGAACGCGATGGTGCGCGGAACCTGGGGCGCGGCGCCGGTCGCCGGCCTCGAGCCGCAGCCGGGCGACCTCGTCGTCGAAAAGCGGCGGATGTGCGCCTTCGAGGGCTCGAGTCTCGAAATCGTCCTCAAATCAGGCAATCGCGACACGATCATCGACACGGGCGCCTGGACGAACATGTCGATCGAGCACACGGCGCGGACCGGCGCCGACAAGGGCTATTTCATCATCCTGCCGGAAGATTGCTGCTCGACGATGAACGCCGATTGGCACCGCGCGTCGATCGAATACGCGATGCAGAACGTCGCTGCGGTCACCAAGGCGGACGAGGTCATCGCAGCGCTGGGGTAAGGCGTGGTCCTTTCGGAGCGCCGCGCCCCGAATTGGCGCGCGCGTTGTCGCCGGCGAACCGAACCAATCCGCTCAGAGGGCGGAAAGCCCGACGGCCGGCGGCTTTCCTCGCTTTCGGCCGGCCGCTCAGTCGACGACGACCGCGCGAACGCCGCTCTATCGCGCGCCGGACGCCGCAAGGCTTGAAACCAGCAACAGAAAAAACGCAGAAGCGGTTGGACCCGGCCCGCCCTTCGGGCCTTCGGAGGCGAGGTTAAACATTCTCGGAGTTGATGTTTCAGCTTTGAATTGTTGAGGATGAGTATCATTTCCGTCGACACGATTCCGTGAGGCCAGTTGTGACGGAACACAGCCCGGCCAAACGCCGTTTGCCAAGCGTCCTTTAAGACTGACGTCTACGTAAGACTTAAGGGAGCGACAACTATGCTTACAGAATCCGGCGTTGTCCCGCCCGATCCGACCAAGATTTACGACCCTAAACATTGGCGCGACCGGGCGGAGCAGGCGCGCGCCATAGCCGACGAGATGGGCGACCGAGAGGCCCGAGAGGCTATGCTCAAAGTGGCGGAGCAATATGAGCGTTTGGCTCAATGGGCGGAGGAGCGGCGCAGCTAAGGCTTGTCTTTGGGCCTCAAAATCTCCGGCGGGAGCCCGATATCCGGCCGCTTGCCGCTATCGGCCTGAGCGGCTCTTTCTTGATATTCGAGAGCCATTCTCCAAAGCTCTTGGGCGACGCGCGGATCGAGCGTCGTCCGAGCGTTGAAGGCGCATAATTGCGCCAGTTCGACAAGCTCGGCGTGTTGGTGCATGGTCGGATTCTCCGCCCCACGCAATCGATCGAATCAGCTTGCTCCTCGGCCACGAGGCCGGTCAAGGCCTTTTCGCCGGTCAGCATTGTGCTGGCCCTTGCGGAAAGCCCTGAAAGACCTGCCAAATTTGCAAGCGTGCTGGTTAGACGCCTTGCCGCTTCACGCCGCCTGTCAAAATTCGTTCGGTAAATCGGACGTAATCGTTTATTATGCCAAACGGACCGACTATGATCGCAGGCGATGGGCGTCGAGGGAAAGGACAAGGCGAAGGCCCTGGAGGCGGGCGCGGCGGCGCTTTCCGGCCAGCTGGGCCGCACGGTTCAGCGCCTGCGCAAGACCTACAATCTGTCGCTCTCCGACCTTTCGATCCAATCAGGGGTCGCCAAGTCGATCATCTCGCAGATCGAGCGCAACGAGACCAACCCGACCCTGGCGACGCTCTGGCGCCTCGCCCATGCGCTCGACGTCTCGATCGAGAGCATGCTGCAGGGCGGCCAGGAAGGTCCCTTCATCGAGAAAGCGAGCCGCGGCGATACGCCCATCCTCGTCTCCGACGACGGGCTCTGCCGGCTCGCCGTGATCGGCTGGCTGAAGACCGTCGATTGGCTGCAATGGTACGATTTCCAGGCCGAGCCGGGCGGCGTGCTCGAATCGGAGGCGCATCAGCGCGGTTCGATCGAATGCCTGTCGCTGATCGAAGGCGAGCTTGAAGTCGAAGTCGGCGACGCCAGGGAGACGGCGCATGCCGGCGAGACTTTGCGCTATCGCTGCGACCGGCCGCATCGCATCCGCAACGTTTCGGCGAAGCCGGCTCACGCGACCATGGTCTGCATCCTCAAGGCGGCGGTGATGGAGTGACCGCGATCGCCTCGGCGCGACGCGGCGGCGATCCTGGTTTGCGGCTCGCCCTCGTCTACGCCGCCTCGTTCTTCGAAATGGGCGTGCAGATCCCGTTCCTGCCGGTCTGGCTCGGCGCGCGCGGGCTGCACGATTCCGAGATCGCCATCGTGCTCGCGGCGCCGCTCGCGCTGCGCGTCTTCACGACATCGTACTTCTCCAGCTTCGCCGATCGCCGCCGCGACGTGCCGGGCATGCTCTGCGCCGCTTCGATGGTCCTCGCCAGCGCCTGCGCGATGCTCGGTTTTCTGCACGGCTTCGCGCCGCTGCTGATCGCGGTGGCGGTCCTGCTCTGCGCGCAAGGCCTCGCGATGCCGATGGCGGACGCGTTCGCCTCGCTGGTCCTGCGCGCCAATGAAAGCGCCGGGGATGGCCGGCTCACCTATGGCCGCATCCGAAAATGGGGCTCCGCCGCCTTCATCGCCGGCAATCTCGCCGGCGGGTTGTACCTCAGCCTTGCGCCGATCGAAGCCGCGACGATCGCGCTGACGTTCTCGGCTTTGCTCGGCGTCGCCGCGACGCTCTACGCCGCCCCGCTCGGCCGGGGGCTGATCGACGATCACGCCAGGAGGCAAGCGCCGGACGAGACGAAAGGGCTCGGCCTGCTGCCGCTGGTCATCGCCGCCGCGGCTTTGATCCAGACGAGCCACGCTCTGCTTAATACGTTCGGCTCGATCCATTGGGCCCGCGAGGGTCGCACGAGCGCCTTTGTCGGCTCGGCCTGGGCGATCGGCGTCGTCTGCGAGACGACGGTCTTTGCGTTGGGCGGCCGGTTCTCCGGTCCGGATCGCGCCCTTCTGTTGCTCATGCTCGGCGGCGTCGTCGCGACCCTGCGCTGGCTCGTCATGGCGAGCGACCCGCCGGCCGGCTTGCTGCTCGCCGCCCAGGCGAGCCACGGGATCACCTTCGCCTGCACCCATCTCGGCTCGATGCTGTTCATCTTCGCCGCCGCGCCGCCGCAGATGCGGGCGCGGGCGCAGGGCTGGCTGACCGCGTCGATCTCCGGCTTGAGCGCGCTGCTGATCGCGCTATGCGGTCCGCTCTACGCTGATTTCGGCGAGGTGGCGTACCTCGCCATGGCGGGGCTGGCGGCGTCGGGCTTGACGCTGGCGGTCGCGGCGGCGGCGCGCCGCCGCTAGCCAATATCAGGATAGGTTGGAGCGGTTGATGTTGAGCGATCAATCGCCATCTTGCCGGCAGGCGGCGAACTGCTACGTTGGTTCCGAGAGACAAGCTCTCGCCATGGCCGAACCGCAATTGTCCGTCCGCAGCGCCCGCGCGCGCGACCTCGCGCACCGTCTCGCCCGGCGCGAGAAGCGGTCGGTCGCCGACATTGTCGAACGGGCGCTCGAAGCTTATGAAATCCGTGTCGCTGGCCGCGAGCCGGCCGCCGCCTTTTATGCGCGCCTGGCCGCCAACGGCGTCGACGATCTCGATCTCGAAGCCATGATCAAGGCCGCGCGGCGGCCTTCTATGGCCTAACCGAGGACGCGGCCATCGCTTGTGGCGCGATCATGGGCGAAGCAGCGCGGGTCGGGCGACTTATGACAGCCCCGGACGGGATGATCGCGGCAATCGCTAAGGTCAATGGCGGCCGCCTCGCGACGCGCAACCGCGCCGATTTCCAACAGACTGACCTCGATCTGATCTCGCCATGGGATTTTTGAACGCGCCGCCGGCTTGACTGCCGAACCCGAATCGCCCCAACGCCGATTCGTGCGCCTTTCGTCCGCGCTTTGGCCGTAAAATCCCGTTTCGGTCCGGGCCGCGCCGCCGCCGCGCAAGATTTTGTCAACCTCGACAGTCTCTTGAGAGCGCGATAAGAGCCGGGCTGTGCGGCGCCGAGCGTCTTGAATGTCCGAAGAGCCTTCGATTGCGAGCGAAAGGAGCGGCGACGCCGTGCGTCTGGCTCTGGCCGGCGGCTGGACGGTCGAGACGGGCCGCGCTGCCGAGCTTCGCGCCGAGGACCTGGTCGGCGCCGCTTCCGGCGCCAAGCGGGCGACGATCGACCTTGGCGGGGTCGAGCATCTCGACACGGCCGGCGCCTGGATCATCGACCGCGCCCAGGCGCAATTGACCGCGAGCGGCGCCGCGGTCGTCTATTCACGGGCGCGGCCGGAGCACAAAATCCTGCTGCAGGAGGCTCATTACCGCGCTTTCGACTCGAGCCCGCGGCCGCGGCCGCATCCGCTGCTCGAAATCCTCTCGGATATCGGCGAAAGCGTCAGCGGCGCCGGCGCCGACCTCGTCGCCGGCTTGAGCTTTCTCGGCCGCCTCGTCGCCGCGATCGCGGCCGGCTTCGTCGATCCGCGCCGGCTCAGGATCACGCCGATCGTCTTTCATCTCGAAGCCTTCGGCTTTCGCAGCGTGCCGATCATCGTTCTGATCAATTTCCTGGTCGGCGCCATCGTCGCTCAGCAGGGCATCTATCAATTGCAACGCTTCGGCGCGACGGTCTATGCCGTCGACCTGATCGGCATTTTGATTCTGCGCGAACTCGGCGTGTTGTTGACCTCGATCATGATCGCCGGCCGCTCGGGCTCGGCGATCACCGCCGAAATCGGCTCGATGAAGATGCGCGAGGAGATCGACGCGCTGAAAGTGATGGCGCTCGATCCGATCGGCGTGCTGATCGTGCCGCGCACGCTCGCGCTCGTCCTCGCGCTGCCGATGCTGACCTTCCTCGCCGACATCGCGGCTTTGTTCGGCGGCATTCTCGTCGTCTGGGCCTATGGCGGCGTCAGCCCCGAGACGTTCCTCGCCCGGCTGCAGAATTCGATCGACTTTTCGACTTTCGCCATCGGCCTCATCAAGGCTCCGTTCATGGCGCTGGCCATCGCGCTGATCGCTTCGGTCGAAGGATTCGGCGTGCAGGGCTCGGCCGAGTCGCTCGGCCGCAAGGTGACGGAATCGGTGGTCAAGTCGATCTTCATCGTGATCGTCATCGACGGCCTGTTCGCGATGTTCTTCGCGGCGATCCGAAGCTGAACGCGATGGACCTCGCCGCGCCGAGCAACGGACACATCGCCGCCGGCCGCGAGGCGGTGATCAGCGTGCGCGGCCTCGTCGTCGGCTTCGGCGACCGGCTGGTGATGAACGGGCTCGATCTCGATCTCTATCGCGGCGAAATTCTCGGCTTCGTCGGCGCCTCGGGCGCGGGCAAATCCGTGCTGACGCGGACCGTACTCGGCCTCATCCCGAAACGCGCAGGAACGATCGACGTCTATGGCCGCGACCTCGATACGCTCGCGCCGGCCGAGCGCGGCGCCATCGAGCGGCGCTGGGGCGTCCTGTTCCAACAGGGCGCCTTGTTCTCGAATCTCACCGTCAAGCAGAACATCCAGGCGCCGATGCGCGAGCATCTCGGCATTTCCAAGCGCCTGCGCGACGAATTGGCGATGCTCAAGATCGCCCTGGTCGGCCTGCCGCCGGACGCCGCGGAGAAATACCCGTCCGAACTTTCCGGCGGCATGGTCAAGCGGGCCGCCTTGGCTCGCGCCCTGGCCCTTGATCCCGACATATTGTTCCTGGATGAACCGACCTCCGGCCTCGATCCGATCGGCGCCGGCGAGTTCGACGAGCTTCTGGCGACATTGCAGAAAACATTAGGCCTTTCGGTGTTCATGGTGACCCACGATCTCGACAGCCTTTACGCGGTCTGCGATCGTGTCGCCGCGCTCGGCCAGGGGCGGGTCATCGCCGCCGGGCCAGTCGCCGAATTGTTGAAATCGGACGATCCCTGGCTGAAAGCCTATTTTCATGGAAAAAGAGGCGCCGGCCGCGAGGCGCAAGCCCGCCGCGGGCTCATATGAGAAAGTATAGATTGCACGGATGACCGTCATTGCGAGCGAAGCGAAGCAATCCATTCATAGGGCGGAGCCGTGCGAATGGATTGCCGCGTCGCTTCGCTCCTCGCAATGACGAGCGTGGAGAGAGAGGCTGGACCTGGCCGGCCGGGAACTGACGGGACGAAATGGAGACGCGCGCAAATTATGTTCTGATCGGCGTGTTCACCTTGGCGGTGATCGCGGGCGGCTTCCTGTTCGTCATGTGGTTCTCGGGCCTCGGCAAGGGCGCCCAACACAAGACCTATGAAGTCGTGTTCACGGGATCGGTCTCCGGCTTGTCGCGCGGCGCGACTGTCTCCTTCAATGGCCTCAAGGTCGGCGAAGTCACCTCGATCAACTTTTTCCCGAACGACCCGAGTCGCGTTGCGGCGATGATCCAAGTGGTGGCGGCGACGCCGATCAAGACGGATACGAAAGCGCGGCTCGAATCGCAGGGGCTGACCGGCGTCGCGACTCTCGCGCTGACCGGCGAATCGAGCTCCGCCGCGCCGCTCGAGCCGGGCGCCGACGGCGCGCCGCCGATCATCCAGGCCGAGCCGTCGCAGATCCAGAGCCTGCTCGAGACGGTCCAACGCATTTCCGGCAAGGCGGACGACGTGCTGAGCAAGGCCAACAAGCTGCTCGACGACAACGGCCCGACCATCGCCGACGCGCTGCGCAATGTCGATGAATTCTCGAAAGCGCTCGCCGCCAATTCCGCCGGCGTCAAGGCGTTCCTCGCCAGCGTCGGCGATCTGGGTCAGAAGCTCGGGCCTCTGTCGGACAAGCTGCAGACGCTGTCGACCGACGTCGACGCGGTGGTCAAAGCCGTCGATCCGTCCAAAGTGAAGGACGTGATCGCCAATATCGACGATTTCTCGGCGACGCTCGCCCGCAACAAGGCGAATATCGACAGCGGCCTCGCCGACGCCGCTTCGCTCGCCAAACGGCTCAACGGCTCCGCGCAAAAACTGGACGACGCGTTGGATCAGGTCAAGGGCCTCGCCAAGGCGTTCGAGCCCGCCAAGGTCGCCGGCATCGTCGACGACGTGTCGTCCTTCGCTGACGCGCTCAAAGCCAATCGCGGCAATGTCGATCGCATGTTGAAGGACGCGTCCGAACTCGCGGCCAAGCTGAACGGCTCGGCCGATCAGATCGACGGCTTGATGCATAGTCTGCAAGGTCTGGTCGGCTCGCCCGAAGCCAAGGGCGCGATCGCCGAGATCGGCGACGCCGCCCGCTCGGTGCGACAGCTTGCCGACAATGTCGATACGCGCGTGAAGGAGATTTCCGTCGGCTTGAACCGCTTTTCGAATTCGGGCCTGCGCGAATACGAGGCGCTGGCGATCGACGGAAGGCGGACGATCAACGACATCGATCGCTTTGTCCATTCGTTGAGCAACAATCCGAGCCAGGTGATCTTTGGGGCGAAGCCCTCCCTGCCGGACTATCATGCCGGCCAGTAACGGCGCGTCGAGGCTTGGTCGGCGGATGTTCGCTCCGAATCGTCAAGGGCTCTACAGGATCCGACGTCGCTGCGCGCCCGTACTGGCGCTGTGCCTGGCGCTCGGGCTCGAAGCATGCGGCGATACCGGCATGCCGAATTTCGATCTATCGGCCGCCTATGTCTCGGGCCGACGTCCCTTAAGGGCCGAGGTCGCCGTGCGCGAGCCGCTCGGGCCGCTCGTCCTCGATACGCGGCGCATCCTGGTGCGCAGCGGTCCGGAGACGCTCGCCTATCTCGCCGACGCGCAATGGTCGGAGCGATTGCCGGCGCTGGTTCGCGAGCGCCTCGTCGAGACGTTCCGCAACGCCGATCTCCTGCGATCGCCCCCGGCCAACGAGCCTGCCGCTTACGCATTGGAGCTGGAGATTCGTCATTTCGAGCTCGACGCTCAGAACCGCCAGGGCGTCGTCGAGATTGCGGCCAAGGTCGTCAACGCCCGCGACGGGCGGATCATCGCCGAGCGCTCGTTCAAAAGCGCCGCGCCGGCGCAAGGGACGAGCGGCCCACAGGCGACGGCGGCGCTCGACAAGGCGCTGTCGACCGTCATGACCGAGATCGTCGCCTTCACGGCGGCGAAGATATGATCCGGCGCATTTGCGCCGCTGCGGCTTTGCGCCATGGCCAAATCCAAATCTGAATCCAAATCTGAGCTTCCGATCCTCGCCTTCGCCGACGCCGCGGCTTGGCGGGCCTGGCTCGCCCGGCAAAAGCCGGCCTCGCCTGGCCTATGGCTCAAGCTCGCCAAGAAAGGCGCCGGGACGAAGAGCCTGTCGAAGCAGGAGGCCGTCGACGGCGCGATCGCGCAAGGCTGGATCGACGGCCAGCTCGGCGCGTTCGACGACGAATATTTCTTGATCCGCTTCACGCCGCGCCGCCCGAAGAGCAGGTGGTCGAAACTCAATCGCGAGCGAGCGGAAAAACTCATCGCGCAAGGCCGCATGGCGCCGGCGGGGCTCGCCGAAGTCGAGGCGGCCAAAGCGGACGGCCGTTGGGACGCAGCTTATGAATCGCAGAGCGCGGCGAGCGTCCCGGACGACCTGAGTGAAGCGCTCGCGGCTTCGCCGGCCGCGCGCGAGTTCTTCGAGCGGCTCGACAGCGCAAACCGTTACGCGATCCTCTATTGTCTTCATCACGCGAAGGATGCAGCCGCGCGGGCGGCGCGGCTCGCGAAATTCATCGCCATGCTCGAAGCCGGCGAAACGATTCATCCGCTAAAAGCGAAGCGGGCGGCGAAGGCGTCCTAAGCCTCAAGCGCCGATCTTTCGGCCGCGACAGGCGCGCCCGGCGCAAAAATCTCCTCATCGATGAAAGTCAAGGCGCGCAACGCGCTCCCTTCGCGGATCAACGGCGCTTCGTCCGGCAGCACCTCGAATGAAATCGCTTTGGCGTCCTGGCCGCCGGAAGTCTTGGCGATCGAGGCGAGCAACGGGCCTTCGATCAGATCGAAGGCCGCGCCGCCCGCGCCGATGATCGCCACCGGCGCGGCATCGGTCAGCGCGAAAAGACTTCCCAAGCCGAAGCCGAGCGCTTCTCCAGCCTTGCGGAACGCGTCGCGCTCCGGCCCCTCCCGTCGGCGCGCCGCAGCGATCAGCGCCTGCATCTCCGCGGGATCGACCTCGGCGACCGGCTTTTCCCCTTCGTCTTTCCGACGGGCGTTGCGCCAGATCGCGTAATCTCCGGCATAGGCCTCGATGCAGCCGCGGCGCCCGCACCGGCAAAGCGCGCCGTCGGGCCGATGAATCATATGGCCGAACTCGCCGCCGGAGGACCGCGCGCCGGTGAACAATTCGCCTTTCAACACGAGGCCCATGCCGACGCCGATCGAGAGCAGGATGGCGGCGAAATTGTCGCGATAGCGCTCAGGATCGCGCCAGCTCAGCGCCATCGCCATCATGTTGCAGTCGTTCTCGACCGTGGCGGGAACGCCGAGGGCTTGTTCGAGCGCGGCGGCGAATGGAATATCCCCATGCGGCGTGATCGGCGACCAGACGAGGCGCCGCGAGCCGGCGTCGGTCGTTCCCTGCACGACAAGAACAATTCTGAATACGCGGCGGCCGGCGAGCGCCGGATCGCGCAGCCGCAGCCGCGCCATAGCGACGCATTCGTCGATCAGCGCCCGTCTCGACAATTTCAACGTGTCGAGCTTGCGGCGCTCCTCGGCGAGGACCAGGCCCGAATAATCGGTGATCGCTGAACTGAGCGAGTTCATCGACAGCGAGAGCGTGACTGCTGCGGCGGCGTGGCCGCTGAGCTCCAGGCCGACCTGAGGTCTGCCGCGCTTGATCAGCGAAGCTTCCGGAGTCTTCGCCTCGACCAGCACGCCTTCGCCGATGAGGTCGGCGGTGATCGCCGATATCGTCGCATGGCTGAGATTGGTCGCCGCGACGATCTCGGTGCGGGACGGCCGCCCGGCGCGCCGCACGGCTGCGATCGTCATCGCTCGGTTGCGCCGACGCACGTCGTCGAGGCGGATCCCCAGCGACATTCGATGCTCCTCCGCTTCGTCGCGGCCCCGTGACGCCGTTCGGCGCAGAGAAGCGACTATTTCGCGCTTTGAAACATCCCACAACCCGGCGAGCTTGCAACCTTTGTGAACCGAAGCCCGGCGAGGAAACCGTCCGAGATTGTCGCCGGCGAAGCGGAGACGGGAGCCGTTTAGGCCGTTTCAGGGCCCATTGTTCGGCCGCAAGAAAATCGTTAGTCTTCATAACCTTTGCGTCGCCTCGCCACGCGCTTTCCGGGCGATCGACGATCAAAGCAAAGGCTGGGAGGGCCTCGCGATGAACGCGCCTGCGCACAAGTTCATGATCGAAAGCGTGTGGCGCGGGCGCCTGTTCGGCGCGGAATGGCGCAACGCCGCGGGCGGATCGCTGGACGTGCTCGAGCCGGCGACCGGCGCGACGCTGACGCGGGTCGGCGCCGCCATTGCGGCGGACGTGCGCAAAGCCGCGGCCGAGGCGCGCGCGGCCCAGCCCGGCTGGGCGGCGACGCCTTATGAGAAGCGCGCCGCCATTCTGAGGAAGGCCGCGCGGCTTTTGGAGGACAATCAGGAGGAGTTGATCCCCTGGATCGCCCGCGAGACCGGCGGCATTCCGGCGAAAGCCGGGTTCGAAATCCACATGGTGACGGAGATTCTCTACCGCTCCGCGGCGATGTGCACCGAACCGCAGGGCCTGGTGCTTCCGTCCGATCCGGGCCGCATCAGCATCGCGCGCCGCCGGCCGCGCGGCGTGATCGGCGTGATTTCGCCGTTCAATTTCCCATTGATCCTGTCGATGCGCGCGGTCGCTCCCGCGCTGGCGACGGGCAATTCGGTCGTACTTAAGCCCGATCCGCGCACCGCCTTGACCGGCGGATTCGTCATCGCCCGGATATTCGAGGACGCCGAATTGCCGAAAGGCGTGCTGCAGGTCCTGCCCGGCGGCGCTGACGCGGGCGAAGCGATTTGCGCCGATCCCGACATCGCGATGGTTTCGTTCACGGGATCGAGCCAGGTCGGACGGCGCATCGGCGAATTGGCCGGCAAGCATCTGAAGAAGGTTCAGCTCGAGCTCGGCGGCAAGAACGCGGTCATCGTCCTCGACGACGCCGATCTCGACTCCGCCGCCTCCGCCATCGCCTTCGGCGCCTGGTTCCATCAGGGCCAGATTTGCATGACGACGGGCAGGGTTCTGGCCAATGACAAAATCGCGTCGCCGCTGACCGAAAAGCTTGTCGCCAAAGCCAAGCATCTGCCGGTCGGCGATCCGCTGGGCCAGGTGGCGCTCGGCCCCGTGATCACCCGCGCGCAAGTCGAGCGCATTCACGGCATTGTCAAGGATACGGTCGCGGCCGGCGCGAAGCTCGAAGCTGGCGGCACGTTCGACGGGCCGTTCTACCGTCCGACGGTGCTCAGCGGCGTCAGGCCAGGAATGCGCGCGTTCGATGAAGAGATTTTTGGACCGGTGGCGGCGGTGACCTCGTTTTCGACCGACGACGAGGCGGTCAGGCTGGCCAATTCCAGCGAATACGGCCTCTCCGCCGGCGTGTTCTCCGCCGATGTCGGCCGCGCCCTCGCCATCGGCGAGCGGCTGAATACCGGCCTGCTGCACATCAATGACCAGACGGTGGCCGACGAGCCGCATGTCCCATTCGGCGGCGTCGGCGCTTCGGGCAACGGCACGCGTATCGGCGGCCCGGCGAACTGGGAGGAGTTCACCGAGTGGCAGTGGATGACGATCAAGGAGAAGCCGAACGCCTACCCGTTCTGAGCCGCGCGACAGCGCCGGCGGGACCGTCAGCGCAAAACGAAAACGTCGGCGCCGACGCGCCGTCGAGGGGAGGGGAGGAGACCATGCATAAGCAGACGCGCAGGACCGTATTGGCGGCGATCTCCGTCGCGGCCGGCTGTCTCGCCGCGGGCGCCGTTGCGGCCGCCGAGGCGCCCAAGAGCATTCGCATCGGCTACGCGGTTTCGTTGTCGGGCGTGAACGCGCAAGGCGCGGCGACGACGACGCTGCCCGGCTATGAGCTTTGGGTCAAGGACGTCAACGCCAAGGGCGGCATAATGGTCAAGGAATTCGGCAAACGGATTCCGGTCGAGGTCGTTGCGAAATACGACGACACGAGCAATGTCGAGACGCTGCTGCGGCTCGAAGAGAAATTGATGAGCCAGGACAAGGTCGATTTCGTCCTGCCGCCATGGAGCACCGGGTTCAATTTGGCGGTGGCGCCGATCTTCGCCAAATATGGTTATCCGCAACTCGCCGTCACCGCGAATTCGAACGATGAAGAGCAACTCGTCAAGCAATTTCCGACGCTGTTCTTCTTGCTCAACCAGCCGCCGCATTTCGGCGGCGCGTTGATCGAAATCCTGAATAAGTACAGGACCGCCGGCCAGCTCAATAACAAGGTCGTCCTGCTCAGCGTCGGCGATCAGTTCGGCGCCGAGTTTTCCGCGGGGTTCGCCGCCGGCCTGAAGGCGAACGGCTACGACATCGTCCTGCAGAAGAGCTACCCGCTCGGCGCAGCGGACCTCACCAACGAGATCAAGGAGGCGAAGGCCTCGGGCGCCGACACGTTCATCGCTGGCAGCTATCCGCCCGATACGTTCATGCTGACCGGCGCTGCGATCGCGCAAGGGTACAACCCGAAAATCTTCTACACGGCGGTGGGCACCGCGTTCGCGGAATATGGCGGCACTTTCAAGGACAAGGTCCAGGGCGTCCTCGGCATTGGCGGCTGGGACCCGGCCCTGCCCGGCGCGATGGATTACTACAAGCGCCAGCAGGAGGCGACCGGTCACGCGCCGGACGGCTGGGCGAGCCCGGTGACCTACGCCAGCCTGCAAATCCTCGAACAGGCGATCGAGAAGGCTGGCGCGCTCGACCGCAAGAAGGTGCTCGAGACGATCGCCGATGGCGGGCCGTGGGACACGATCGTCGGGCCGGTCGACCTGAAGACTCACATTCGCGAACATCAGATCGGCGCAGGACAGTGGCAGAACGGTCAATTCGTCGGCGTGGCGCCGAGCGATTTTCCGGGCGTCAAGCCGGTGATATTTCCCAAGCCCGCGTGGTGACGCTCCTCGCGACGCATAGAAGAGCCGATCCGGCGGGCTCGGATCGGCTCGTCTCAACGAGCGATCCTGCCTGAAATGTCGGCGATCGAAGTCATCCTGGGCGGCGTGATCCTGGGCGGGCTCTACGCTCTCGTCGCCCTCGGCTTCAATCTGCAATACGGCGTGGCGCGGATCGTCAACCTCGCCTATGGCGAGTTTCTGATGGGCGGCGCTTTCGCCGCCTTCTGGATGTTCACGCTGTTCAGCATCGACCCGATCTTGGGGGTGCTGCTCTCCGCGCCGGCGGCCTTCGCCGCCAATTGGCTCATCTATCGCTTCTTGCTGACGCCGTTGTCGCGGCGCGCCCGCACGCGCGCGCAATTGGAGGGCGACACGATTTTGGCCACGTTCGGCTTGCTGTTCGTCCTGCGTGGCGCAGCCACCCTGGCGTTCAGCGCCAACAATCGCTTTTACGACTATCTCGGCTGGCCGGTGCGCGTCTTCGGCTTCACCTTCGCCGCCAATCGGGTCCTCGCCTTCGTGATGGCTTGCCTCTTGAGCCTCGCAGTCTGGGTCGCGCTCAACCGCACCCGGCTCGGCGCGGCGTTGCGGGCTCTGGCGATCGATCCGATCGGCGCCGAGCTTGTCGGCGTCGACGTTCGCCGGCTCTCGGCGCTCGCTTTCGCCGGCGGCGGCGCGCTGGTCGCCGCGGCGGGCGCGCTGGTCAGCACTTTTCTCACCTTCAATCCTTCGATCGGCATCGAATTCACCATGAAAGCACTGGTCGTCGCCATCATGGGCGGCGTCGGCAACATCGCCGGCGGCCTCTTGGCCGGCGTTCTGCTCGGCGTCGCCGAGGCGCTTTGCTCGTATTTCGTCGATTCCGGCCTGACGCTCGCCGTCGCCTACGCCCTGTTCTTGCTCGTGCTGGTCGTCAGGCCGCGCGGCCTCTTTGGAACGTCCTGATATGGCTGAGACCGCCGAGGATCGACGCCGGCGCCGCAATCGCGCCATCGCCGCCATCGCGGCGAACGGGTCGCTTGTCGCCATTCTCGCTGCGGCGCCTTGGCTCCTGTCCGATTACGGACTGTCGTTCATGGTCAATCTGATGTCCTCCGTCGTCTTGACCATGGCGTGGTCGCTTTTCTCGGGAACGACGCGGCTCGTCTCGCTCGCCACATCCGCGTTCTTCGGCGTCGGCATGTACACTGTCGCCGTACTGGTCAAAGCGATGCCGCTTTACGCGGCGTTCGCGGCGGCGGCCGCGGCCGGCGCGGCGCTGGCTTTGGTCGTCGGCGTCCTGACCTTGCGCATTTCAGGCATGTTCTTCGTCATCTTCGGCTTCGGCCTTTCGGAGATGATCCGCGAATTGACGGTCTGGTGGGAGATCAATCAGACCCACACGATGGGCCGCTACGTATACGTCGCTTTCGACACGACGATGATTTACGAGCACCTGCTCGCCCTCGCCGTCGTTGTCTTCGCCATCGGCTGGCTGCTGCGCCGCAGCCGCTTCGGTCTCGGCCTTCTCCTGATCGGCGAGGATGAAACCATCGCGCGGCAGGTCGGAATCAACGTCGCCTTCGCCAAGGTGGCGATCTTCGTCGTTTCGACGGTCTTCATCACCTTGACTGGCGCGCTGATGGCGCCGCGCTTCGGCTTCATCAATCCGAATTTCGCGTTCAATCCTCTCGTGTCCTTCGTGGTCGTCATCATGGCCTTTCTCGGCGGCCTGCAGCGGCTCTGGGGACCGCTGCTCGGCGTCGTTCCGCTCGCTGTCCTGTCGGAGCTTCTGCAAACCGAATTTCCGTTCTGGTACAGCATTTTTCTCGGCGTGATCTTCATGGTGATCGTCTACTTTCTGCCGCGCGGCGCGACCGGACTTCTCGAAGATGGTTGGGCCGCGCTGGGCCGTCCGCTCGATCTGCCGCGCGGGCTCTCCGGGCCGCTGCGCGACGCCTGGGCCTGGCTGTCACGGCCGATTGCGCTGCCGCGCGGCGTCGCCGGCCTGATCGAGGACCGATGGGCCAAAATCCTGCCGCGCCCCAGCGAAAAGCGCTGACCGATGGCCGTGCTCCTGGAAGTCGAGGACATGAGCAAGGCGTTTGGCGGACTGATCGCCGTCAATGGCGTGTCGCTCGCCGTCTCGCCCGGCGAGGTTCTGGGCGTGATCGGCCCGAACGGCTCCGGCAAGACGACCCTGCTCAATCTCATCGCCGGGACGATCCGGCCCGACCGCGGCAAAATTCGCATGGCGGGCGAAGACGTCACGCGGCTCGCCAATCACCTCAGGGTGCGCAAGCGCATCAACCGCACTTTTCAGCTCGTGCGAGCGCCCGCCAACATGCCGATCATCGGCACGGTGATGGCCGCTGCGCTCTACGGCGCTGGCGAAAGACCGCGCTTCAAAGATGCAGGCTACGAGGCGGCCGGCTTTCTCGGCGAATTGAACTTGCTGACCAAAGCCGATCGCCGCTTCGATCAACTGACCTATGTCGAGCAGAAGCGCGCCGAATTGGCGCGGGCGCTGGCGACGCGACCTCGCGTCATTTTGCTGGACGAGTGGCTTTCAGGCTTGAGTCCGAGCGAGCTCGAGGGCGGCATGTCCGTGGTCTGGAGCTTGGCGGCGCAAGGGTTGGCGGTCATCCTGGTCGAGCATGTGATGGCGGCCGTCCGCGCGCTTTGCCATCGCGTCATCGTCATGAACGCCGGATCGAAGATCGCCGAAGGGCGTCCGGACGCCGTCTTGCGCGACGCTGAGGTCGTGCGCGCCTATCTCGGCGACGAAAATGCTTGAAGTCGACGCGCTCGAATGCGCCTATGGACGCCATCTCGCCCTTGACGACGTCTCGCTGCGCGTGCGCGAGCGCGAAGTCGTGGCCATTCTGGGCGCCAACGGCGCCGGCAAGACCACGCTGCTCAACGCCGTGGCGGGGCTCGTCAGACCGGCGGCGGGCTCGATCCGCTATCGCGGCGAAGACTTGATCGGGCTGCGGCCGCACCAGATCGTCGAGCGGGGCGTCGCCACGGTCGCCGAGATCCGGCGCCTGTTCGGCCCCATGTCGGTGATGGAGAATCTATCGCTCGGCGCCTTTGCTTCGGCCGGTCGCGGCGCAGCTTCCGTCGCTGCGGAGCGCGTTTTCGAGCTTTTCCCGCGCCTCAAGGAGCGGCGACGCCAGGCCGTGCGCACGATGAGCGGCGGCGAGCAGCAGATGGTGGCGGTGGGTCGGGCGCTGATGTCGCGTCCGTCCCTGCTGCTGCTCGACGAGCCTTCGCTGGGCCTTGCGCCGTTGATCGCGGCGGAGCTCTTCGCCGCGTTGGAAAAGATCGCGCGCGAAGGCGAGACCAGCATCCTCATGGTCGAGCAGAACGCGCGGCGCGCCCTGAAAATGGCCGATCGCGCCTATTTGCTGGCGCTGGGCCGCATCGTCGGCGAAGGCGCCGCGAAAGCGCTCGCGCAAGACAGGGCTGTCGCCGAATCCTATCTCGGCTTGTGAAGTTCGCCGCGGCGCCCGACAGGCCGAGATTCGCTCAGCCCAAATCCCGCGAGAGCGTCCTGATCCGGCTGTCGATCTCGCCGCGGTCGATATAGAAGCCGCGCAGCAGGCGATGGCCGGTCGCCGGATTGAACGCTTCCCGGCCATGCAGGACGCGCCGATTGTCGAAGACGGCCATCTCGCCGGCCCCGAGCTTGAACGAGATCCGGTCCGCAGGATCGCGCGTCGCCGACATGAACTTCCGGAACGCATGGTAATAATCGATCATCACGTCGCTTTCCATATGGAAGGCGTCCATCAGATGCGCGCTGTAACGCACGTCGAAGAGCCGGCCGCGCTCGTCCAGTCCGATCAAGGGACGGTCAATGCGGATGTCGTCGTCGCGATCATGGAAACGGTACGGGATCGGTACGCTCGTCAAAAGCGCAAAGCTCTTCGGGTCCTCCCGGCGCAATCGCTCGGCGATGCGGAAACTGTCCAGGAAAACCGATCCGCCGCCCTCTGCGTCATTGCGCACGCAATGGAGGAATTGAAAGCCGGGCGGCGTTTCTTGATTGGGAAGATCGGTATGCAGCGCGAGCGCATGCGACGTATAGGCGAGATTGTTCGGATCGGGCTTGGTCTCGACCCGGAAGGTCTCGCCAAAATTCGTGCGGCGCAGGAAAGCGATCTTCTTGCCGAATTCGACGCCCGCCTCTTCGTAGTCGGCGAGGCCGGTCACGACGGTAAGGCCGTAGCGCTTCAGCTCGATCAGCCAATCCCGCATCGCGGCCGGATCGGCGGCGAGCGCCGTCGCCTCGCGCCGCGGCAGGCGCTCGAGGAATTCCGCGCCCCAACTCTCCGAAGGGACGTCCGCCGGATCGGGCGGCCTCTTTCCGGGCCGATGGTCGGCGAGCCAGCGCGCCTCGAACCGGGTGCGGTGCGGCGGGTCGACAGCCCAGTCGATCGTGAGCGTTTCGCCGTCTGCGGCTATGTCGCTCGGCGCCAAGTCTTCCGAAACGCCGAGCAGGTCGAAGAGCCGCTCCTGCGTCTGCGGGTGGAATCCGGAAGGGCAATTGTCGCGCAGGAAGAGGTACGGAAAGTCGGTTTCGGTCCCGTCGGACCAATGGATCGTGAGCGCGCGCTCGCGCGGCGTCGCGGAATGGATTTGCATGAGAATTCTCCAGGAGGAAGAGGGCGGCGGCCGTTAACGCGAGCCGGCCGGCGGCGGCCACCAGCCGCTCTTCTTCGGATACCCATAGAGGAGGAGAACCATCCCGCCAGTCTGCAACGCGCGAAAACGAGGGGCAAGCGGAAGGCGGAGCGAGGCTTGCGTCAGCGTGATGGTTTCGGCTCGCCAATTGTGGCGCGGAGAACAGTCAATTTCGCCAGCAAGAATCGGAGGGCTGGCGAAATTGGCGGCTTTGCCGCCCGGCAGGGGATCTGCCGGCGGAGGCCGGCCTCTTTTGCAATCCGCGCGGCGCCAAGGCGAGCTTGCGCCGGCCCTCGCCCCTGGAGTATATACGGGGCTGTATATACGAGAGGAGTTGCGGATGGCCACCGCTAAGGTCTTCCGTTCGGGCAACAGCCAAGCTGTCCGCCTGCCAAAGGCGTTCCAGATCAAGAGCAAGGAAGTCGAAATCTTCCGTCGCGGCGACGAAATCGTGCTGCGCGAGAGAGGCAAAGGCTTGTCCCGCGCGTTCGAGATTCTCGCCAACCTGCCGGCTGATTTTCTCGATGAAGGGCGCGGCGACGCTCCCCCGCAAGAGCGCGAAGGCCTTTGACCCAGGCCCGCTTCCTCCTCGATACGAATATTTGCATCTACATCCGACGCCGACGCCCGCCTGAAGTCCTGGCAAGATTTGAGCGGTTGCGGACGGGGGAGGCGGTGATTTCGGTCATCACCTATGGCGAACTGACATATGGAGCGCAGAAGAGCCAATTTCGTGAAAAGGCCGCCGAGCAACTGGCGGAATTGGCGGCGCTATTGCCCGCCATGGACCTGCCTCCGTCTGCCGGCGAAGTTTACGGGAGCATCCGCGCCGCTCTCGAACTCGCCGGTGAAACGATAGGGAATAATGATCTCTGGATCGCCGCGCACGCAAAGGCCGCTGGTCTGACTCTGGTCACGAACAACGAGCGGGAGTTTCGCCGCATCCCGGGATTGAAGATCCAGAACTGGACAAACTGACGGATATACGTCGACGCGCCCCGCGCTCGGCGTCAGTGGCTGTTGTTATGATTAAGGGGAGTCCAAACACTCGATGAGGACGGCGGCGGCGCGTTGGTGGAAGCTGCCGGATGCGGCGGCGGAGCGGGCTGCCAAAATAGCTGATGGCCGTGATAGAAGGCGTGCCCCGACTGGTAATCGTAGTTGCGGCCGCCGGTATGGGGATCAACATAAGGCTCGACTTGTACCTCTTGGCCGGTCGCCCCATCGCGCCATGTCCCGGATTTTGTATCCCAGAAGAGCGCGCGCCCGTGATAGAACGCGTGTCCTGATTTGTAGTCGTAGTTTCGGCCGCCGGTCTGCGGATCGACGTACGGCTCGACCTGGACCGGCTGCCCCGTTTTACTGTCGATCCAAGCCGCATAGCCGGGACTAGGCGGATAAATGCTCGCGAGCGTGAAAAGCGCAGGCAGCCGCGCAGCGCTGAAGCCAAGGGCAGCCGCCGTCGCGCAGATCCGGTCGACAGCGCTCGGCTTTGACAAGCTTGATCCCATCGCTGCCCCTTGAGCTCTGTCGGATCGAGATCGTAGGGGTTCTTGCGAGCGCTGCCGCCCCTCGATTTTGCCGCCTATCCCAATCGCCCCGACGCATGCGCCAGCATCGTATAGACCCGGCCATTGTCGGAGAGCAGATAGTCTCGCGATTGCGAGCCGTCGCGATCGTCGCGGCCGATCTTGGCGAGCAGACGCTCGAATTCCTGGACGTATTTGTTCACCGTCTCGCGGAAGTGCGGATCGGCCTTGTACCGTCGCCGGATTTCATCGAACGTTTGCTGGCCTTGCGCCGTGTAGAGTCGGCGCGAGAACGCGCTGGTGTCGCCTTGGCGCCAACGGTCCCACATTTCCGCCGCCGCGTCCGGGTCGATCAGCGCGGCCATGTTGTCGAGCGAAATCCCGTCGATCTGCTCGACCGGCCGGCTCGCAGCCGCCGGCTCCTCGTCGCGCGAGGCGCGCGAGAGAAGATCGCTGAGCCAGCCGACCTGGCCGCGGCTCGGCGCGGCGGCGCCTGACGCGGAATTGGCCGCCGAGAGCCGGCTCGGCGGGGCCGGGCGAGGCCGCGGCGGCTCCTGCGGCTGCGACGCGATCTCCGCCGGGCGCGGCGGCTCGGGCCGGGCCGGCTCGGGTCGCGGCGGCTCGAGCGCGCGGGGCGGCGGCGGGACCGGCGCCGGCGCAGGCTCGGCGACGTCCAGGCCGCCGCCGGCCCGCGCGACGATCTCGGCGAGTTCGTTCAGCGCCTTGATCTGATCGCCGACGACGCGCCGCATCGCCGCGGCCTGCTCGCTGGTCTCGCGCGGCAATTCGAGCACGCCGCGCTGCAGCTCCTGCCGCGTCGCTTCGAGTTCGCGGGTGATCTCCACCGTCGTCGCGCGCAGACTCGCCGCCGTCTGCTTGAAGCGCTCGTTGGCGAGATTCATGATCGTCGAGAGCTGCGCGGTCGCCTGCTGATAGGCCTCTTCGAGCGCGGCCGCGGTGCGCTCGCGCTCCTTGCCGGCATGATCGCGGATGATCTCGAACTGGTCGCTGATCTGGCGCGCCGCGCCGCTGGTCGTCTGCGCGATCGAGGTCTGGATGTCTTTCGCTCGCTGCAGCGCGCGGCTGAGCGAGTCCTCGACCGTCGTGGTGAAGACCTGCATCAGGTTTTCGAACGCGTCGCTCTTGGCGGCGACCTCCTCGATGAGATTGGTCAAGCTGTCGCGGCGCCGGGCGATGGCGTCGTCGAACGTGCTCTGCATCGCGGCGAGATCATGCGCCGCGCCGGCCAAGGCATTGACGTGATCGGCGAGACGGTCGGCGAGGCCAGCCGCCTCCTTCTGCGTCGTCGTCGAGGCGCGGCCGAGCGCCGCGATCTGAGCCGAGATCGCGCCGAGCGCCCGCTCGAATTCGCCGACCCGATCGGCGAGGCCGCCGCGGACCGATTCGAGGTCGGCGCTCGCCGTCTGCACGACGCGTTCGAGCGTCGAACTCGTCGCGCCGAGTCGGTCGAGCACTTGCAGCAACTCGTTGCGCAGCCTTTCGCCTGCGCCGCTCAGCGCATTGACCGAGGCGCCGCCGCTCCGCTCGAGCGCCTCGCGCAACTGGGCGGCCGCCTGCTCGGCCTCCTGGCGCAGCTTCTCCCCAAGCCCGGTAAGCGCAAGCGACGAGGCGGCGGCGGTGTCGCTCGCGGCGGCCCGGATCAGCGCGGCGGCGTTCTGCGCCTCCTCGCCGACCTGCGCCGTCAGCGCGCCGATCGACTGCGACGAGGCGGCGGCGGTCTCGCTCGCCGCAGCCCGCAGCAGAGCCGCGGCGCTCTGCGCCTCCTCGCCGATCTGCGCGGTCAGCGCGCCGATCGACTGCGACGAGGCGGCGGCGGTCTCGCTTGCCGCAGCCCGCAGCAGAGCCGCGGCGCTCTGCGCCTCCTCGCCGATCTGCGCGGTCAGCGCGCCGATCGACTGCGACGAGACGGCGGCGGTCTCGTTGGCCGCAGCCCGCAGCAGAGCCGCGGCGTTCTGCGCTTCCTGGCCGATCTGCGCCGTCAGGGCGCCGAGCGATTGCAAAGAGGCGGCCGAACCGGCGCTGATCGCGCCGAGCAGGTCCTCGCTGCGCCGCGCCAGCAGATTGATCAAAGACGACGTCCGCTGATCGAAGGCTTGCGCCGCGCGTTCGGCGGCGTTGGCGAGCTCGCTCGACATTTCGCCGCCGCGGGCGCCGAGCCGGGCGACGAAGTCCGAGCCCTTGTCGTCGATGATCGAGCGCAGATCGTCGATCTGATCGCTGATCGTCTTGGTGAGGCCGCCGCCATGGACCGCGAAGGCGCCGTCGAGCGAGGCGATCGCCTTGGCCATGCCGGTTTCGATCTCGGCCGAACCGCTCTCCAGGGAGCGGCGAATGGCGGCGCTGTGGACGCCGACCGTCTGGTCGAGAATCCTGCGGTGCTCGCCGATCGTCTCGTCGATCGCCTTGCGGTGCTGGCCGAGCGTCGAATCGATGCGTTCGGCGTGGCCGGAGACCATTTCGCCGAGCGTCGTCGACAGTCCTTCGAGGGGATGAACAACCCGCTCTTGCATGCGCTCGACGCTTTCGCCGAGCGCGCTGCTGAGCGCGATCAGATTGCCGCCGAGCGTCGCGTTGATCTCGCGCGCCTGGCCCGACAGGGCTTCGGTCAGCGTCGCGGCGCGGCTTTGCAGGGCTTCGCCGATCTCCTTCGACTTGGCGTCGAGCGCGCCGACGACCTCATGGCCGCCGAGGCTCATCGTACGGGCGAGCTCGAGCGTACGCTGAGCGAGCGTGTCGTTGAGGGCGCGCGCTCGCGTCTCCAGCCCGGTATCGACGCGGTCGAGCAGCGTCTCCAGTGTTTTCGAAATATGCTCGGTCCTGACCGCCGTGTGATCGTCAAGCGTTTTGAGGTTGTTCTCGAACAGCGCAATCGCCTCGTTGCTGCGCGCGGCGAGGCGAGCGTCGAGCGCCGGCCCGTGCACCGTAAAAGTCTCTTCGATCGCCGACAGCTTTTCGCCGAGCCGACCGACCAGCGCGTCGGTCTGGTTTTCGACGCGGCCGACCATGTCGCCGACGCGGCCCGATATTGCAGCGTCGAAGCCGACCAGGCCTTCGCGCAACGCATGTTCGACCCGCTCCGAATGGGTCGAGAGCGCGCCGTTGAGTTCGGCTTGATGCGCCGTGGAGGCCGCCTCGAAGCCGACGAGACCCTCGCGCATGGCGCGCTCGACCCGCTCCGAATGCGCGCTGAGCGCGCTGTTGAGATCGGCATGGCGGGCCGAAGAGGCCGTCTCGAAACCGGCGAGCCCTTCGCGCATGGCGTTGTCGACTCGCTCGGAATGCGCGGCGAGCGCGCCGCTGAGATCGGCGTGATGGGCCGCGGACGTCGCCTCGAAGCCGGCGAGGCCGTCGCGGACCGCGCTGTCGATCCGCCGCGCATGCGAAGCCAATGCGCCGCTGAGATTGGCGTGATGGCCGGCCGAAACCGATTCGAAGCCGGCCAGGCCGTCGCGCATCGCGGCGTCGACTCGCGCGGCGTGCGACGCCAGGGCGGCGTCGAGGTCGGCCTGTCGCGCGCCGGCGGCGGTCTCCAACCCGGCAAGGCCTTCGCGCATGACGCCGTCGACCCGCTCGGCATGGGTCGACAGAGCGACGGCGATTTCGGCTTGACGCGCGACGGAAGCCGCCTCGAAGCCGGCGAGGCCGTCGCGCATGGCCGCGTCGACGCGCTCGCCATGCGTCGACAAGGCGGCGGCGATCTCGGCGTGGCGCGCGCCCGAGACCGATTCGAATCCGGCGAGGCCTTCGCGGATCGCCGTGTCGACCCGATCGGAATGCGACGCGAGGGCGCGGTCCAAATCGGCGTGGTGCGCGACCGATGCGGTTTCGAACTCCGCAAGTCTGGCGCCGGACACCTCGACGAATTTTTGGCTGTGCTCGGCGAGGCGGCGGTCGATCTCGGCGCTCCGGTTCGCCATGGCGTTGTCCAGAACGCCGATATGCTGGTCGATATGAGCGGTGACGCGATCGGCATGCGCGCCGATCCGCTCGACGAATCCTTCGCCGGCGGCGCCGACCAAGCGGTCGAGCGTTTCGAGCTGCTCGCCGAGGCGACCCGTCTGATCGGCAAGGGCCGAAATCGCGGCGTTGCTGCGGCCGGAGAAAGTCTGCTCGAAATTGGCGAGTTGAGAATTCAGCGTCTCGTTGACGCTTTCGCTATGAATGGCGATGGCCGCCACGGCTTCGCCGGCGCTGGCCGCGAAACGGTCGGCCAGACGGTTGGTCTGCTCGTCCATGCGCGCGATCGAATCGCTGGCGGTCGTCGCCAAGCGCTCGTGCATGGCGGCGCTGTTCTCTTGGATCGTCGCGATCGTGCGCTGCGACGTTTCTTCGAAGCGGGCGTTGATCTCGTTGGCGTGCTGATCGAACCAAGCGGCGAAGGCGGCGCGGCGCCCGTCAAATTGAGCCGCCCAATTTTCGAACCGGGCGCTGAGATCGTTGGCGTGATCGTCGAGCTGCGCGCCGAAAGCGGCGCGGCGCCCCTCGAATTGCGCCGCCCAATTTTCGAAGCGGCCGCTGAGGTCGTTGGCGTGATCGTCGAGCTGAGCGCCGAAAGCGGCGCGGCGCGCGTCGAATTGCGCGGCCCAATTTTCCAGACGGGCGCTGACGTCGTCGGCGTGTTCGTCAAGCTGAGCGCCGAACGCGGCGCGGCGCGCGTCGAATTGCGCCGCCCAATTCTCGAACCGGGCCCCGACCGAGTTGGCGTGCTCGTCGAGCTGCACCCCCAGCGCCGCGTGCCGCGCGTCGAACTCGGCCGACCAATTCGCCGCCGTCGTATCGAACAGGCGCTGCACCTCCTCGGCGCGCTGGCTCAAGGCGGAGACGACCTGGTCATGCGAAGCGGCGAGTCGGGCGTGGAGCCGCTCGCCATGCACCGTCACCGTCTCGTGCATGCGGTCGGTGGTTTCGGCGAGACGCGACACCAGGCCCTCGCCGCGATCGACGATCGCGCCGGCGATGCGGCCGCCGGATTCGTCGAGACGCGCAGCGATGTCGTCGGCGCGCGCGGTAAAGTCGGTCAGCATGGCCTCGCTGGATTGCGCGACGCGCGCGACCAAGCTCTCGCCATGGCCGATCATCGCCTCGGAAACGCGCGCGCCGGCGACGTCGAGCCGACTGATGAGGTCGTCGCCGCGCGCGGTTATGTTCGCGGTCAAAGCCTCGCCAGTGGTCTTGACGCGCTGGTCGATATCGGCGACCCGCTCGATCAGAGACGACGCGTTGCGGTCGGTCGCTTCGGCGAGGCGGTTGGCGACGTCGGCGCCGATGACGGCGAGAGTCTGCGTCAGGTGAGCGCTATGGCCGCCGATCTTGTCGATCGTCTCCGCGCCGGCGCGCTCGAGCGCGACGCCGACCCCTTCGGCCGTCGCGCCGAGCGAAGCGACCACGGCCTGGCCGGTCGTGACAATGCGTTCGTTCAGCCGGTCGGCGATGGCGTCGAGATCCGCTGCGACGCCCTGATGGGCCCCGGCGATCGCGGCGCGGACCTTGCCGCCATTGGCCACGATGGCCTCGCGCTGGTCGGCCAATTCGGCGATCAGCGCGCGAACCCGCCGCTCGTTCTCGGAGTAGGAGCGTTCGAGATTGGAGACCTCGCCGCGCACCAGCGTCTCCAATTCGGAGGCGCGGGCGAGCGCGCGCTCGATGCCGTCGCCCATCGAGGCGACCTCGCGCCGGATCGCCTGGGACAAGGTCGCGACCTGTTCGCTGGCCACGGTTTCCGGCTCGGCCAGGCGCATGGCGACTTGGCTGATGGCGCGCGCGGCCGCGCGCAGGTCCTGGCTCCGGCGCACCAGGGCGGCGATGGCGAAAATGAACAGGACCGGCCCGACGACGATCAACGCCGCCAAGCCGATTTCCGGCTGCAGCCAGAATTCGCGGCTTGCCGGCGAGCGGCCGCCGACGAGATCGTAATGCGCTGCGAGGAAAGCGCCGCAGAACAAGAGCCAGATCAGGGAGGCGAGGATCGCCGCCACGATCGGCGCGCGGCTCGGCGGCTTGCTTTGGAACGCCATCAACAATTGGCCGACCGAGGGACGGTCGTCATTGGCGGGCGGCGCGGAAGGCAGAGCCGGGGAGGGCGCCGCTGCGGCCGGGGGCTCCGCAGCGGCGGGCGCAGGCGGCGGCGCCAGGCTCGGCGCTTCGCTCCGCGGCGGCTCCGCCCGCGGCGGCCGGATCGGCGCGGGCATGATGCGCGGCTCGACGCGCAATTCGGGCGTCGGCGCGACGCTCGGCGTCGGCGCGGCGGCGATGTTCGGCAACGGCTTGGCGGGGACGCTCTTGGCTTCTTCGGCCGGCTCGGCGGGCTTCGCTTCCTTAGCCTCCTTGGCCTGGTCGGCCACCGACATGTTCAAGGCTTCTTCGATCGCCGACATAGCCGCCGCGACGGCGTCTTGAGCCTTACTCTGCTGAGCCATAGATACCGCCTTATCCCCTAAGCGCCGGACGCAGTTTTAGACCGCATCGCCGCCCTTGATGTGTGGCCTTCGGGCGGACGCTTAAAACTCAATTAACCAAGCCCAGTCTACAGGCCGTGGGCGAAGATTGAAACGCTTGGGCTTTTCGATCCACAAACGTCGTTAACGCTTCAGCAACCCTGACGGGCGACCATGGCGAAACCCTGGCTTTGGCGGAATTTTCTTTCTTCAGCCACGACTATTCTTGCCGCCAAGCTTAACGTCTGCGGAGCGCCGGCGGATGAGCGATTTTGCGCTAAGTCTTTGTGAGACTTGGGAAAGTCATGCGCCGGCGGCAGCCGCGCCGCCGCCGATCGACCTTGTCCGCCTCGCCCGCCAGAGTCTAGGCGACCAGGACCTCGAGCGCGAATTGCTGGCCATGTTCGAGCGCCAGGCGGCGCGGATCGTCGGCCAATTGGCGGCGGCGCCCAGCGACGATCTTAAAATTCGCGCCGATCTCGCCCATATGCTTAAAGGATCGGCGCTGGCGGTTGGGGCGGATCGCGTGGCGGAAGCAGCGGCCCGGCTCGAAGCCGTTTGCGCCGAGCCGGCGGGCCAGGCGACGCTCGCGGCGGCCTTGGCGGGCCTGGCCGGGGCGGTCAGCGAAGCGCGCGAGGCGATCGCCAAGCTGCTGGCGTGACGAAACCGCCGCTCTTTGTCGAGCGGCCGACTTCCGCTTCTGCTTTTCAGGCTTTATGAAGGCGGCGGCCGGGGCTTTCGCGTTGCAATATCGCGCGCCCGTCGTTTAGTTGGCGCCGATAGAGGAACCAGAGGCTCCATGATCCGCATCACCTACAAGGATTCCGAAGGGCATTCCCGCACGGTCGAGGCCCAGCCGGGCTCGACCGTCATGGAGACCGCCCTGCGCGAGGGCATACCCGGAATCGAAGCCGAATGCGGCGGCGCTTGCGCTTGCGCGACCTGCCACGTCTATGTCGACGAGGCCTGGACCGAAGTGGTCGGCAAGCCGGAGCAGATGGAGGAGGACATGCTCGATTTCGCCTTCGAAGTCAGGCCGACTTCGCGCCTGTCCTGCCAGATCAAGGTCACGGACGCCCTCGACGGCCTGATCGTCACGACGCCGCCGCGCCAGGGCTGACGCGCCGCAAACGGAACCTTCTCATATGGACAACATCGTCAAGACGGACGCGGTTGCCGACGTCATCAAGACCGACGCCGTGATTGTCGGCGCGGGCCCGATCGGGCTGTTCGCCGTGTTCGAACTCGGCCTCCTCGACATCAAGGCCCATCTTATCGACATTTTGCCAAAGGTCGGCGGCCAATGCGCCGAGCTTTATCCGGAAAAGCCGATCTACGACATTCCCGGCTTTCCGATCATCACCGGCCAGGGAATCGTCGACAACCTGCTCCACCAGATCAAGCCGTTCGGCCCGACGTTCCATTTGGGCGAAATGGTCGCCGGCCTGGAGGCGATGGGCACGGCCGAGCATCCGCTGTTTCGCGTCCATACTGACGCGGAAAAGACGTTCGAGGCCAAGGTCGTAATCATCGCCGCGGGCGGCGGCTCGTTCCAGCCGAAAAAGCCGCCGATCGCCGGCATCGAAGCTTATGAAGGCAAGAGCGTCCATTACGCGGTGCGCAAGATCGAGCAGTTCCGCGAACGCCGCGTGCTGATCGTCGGCGGCGGCGATTCCGCGCTCGACTGGGTCTTGAACCTGCACCCGGTCGCCAAGCGGATCACGCTTCTGCATCGCCGTAACGAATTTCGCGCCGCGCCGCATTCCGTCAACGCGATGCGCGAACTCGCCGCGGCCGGCAAGATGGACTTCATCCTCGGCCAGATCGCCGGCCTCAAGGGCGAGGCCGGCGAGCTTAAGGCCGCGACGATCCGCGGCGAAGACGGCAGCGTTTTCGAGCATCCGACCGACGACATGCTGCCCTTCTTCGGCTTGACGATGAAGCTCGGGCCGATCGCCGATTGGGGCCTCAACCTGCACGAAAATCTGTTGCCGGTCGATACGGAGAAATTCGAGACCAGCACGCCGGGCATTTTCGCCGTCGGCGACATCAACACGTATCCCGGCAAGCTGAAGCTGATCCTGTCCGGCTTCCACGAAGCCGCGCTCGCCGCGCAGAAGGCGCATCGCTACGTGTACCCGGACAAGAAGCTGCTGTTCCAGTACACGACGTCGTCGACCAGCCTGCAGCGGAAGCTCGGCGTGGCGTGAGCGCCGTCATTGCGAGGAGCGAAGCGACGAAGCAATCCAGGGAGCCGCAATGGTTCTGGATTGCTTCGCTTCGCTCGCAATGACGGACTGATCTATCTGAAACAACACGCTTTAGTGGGACGAGCGCGGCCTCACTCCGGTCACGCGTCCCTGCGAGTCGGTTGCGAGTTTCCCTTTCGACTGATCGAGCATGACGATGACGTTGCCGAACGGATCGCGCACGCGGGCGCAGCGGCCGATGGCGATGTCGAAAGGCGGTTCGACGGATACGCCGCCGGCGTCCAAGAAGGCCTGGTAGGCTTGGTCGGCGTCGTCGACCACAATGTCGGTTTCGGGGCCGATTAGGCGGTGAAGCACAAGCTCCGCATCCGTCTCGGGCAATGCGAGGCCGGCTGCGTCGGCGTCTCGCCAGATCAGGCTGTGGCCGAGCTTGTCGCGATAGAAGGCGATCGCCGCCTCGAGATCGGCGACGCGGAGCATGTGATTGTCGATCTTCCGAAACAGCGGTTGGGTCACCACGGCTATTTGTCCTTGAGCAGTGTCATTCCCGCGAAAGCGGGAATCCAGGCTGCGCCGGTCTCGAGCGCGGAGCTGCTGGATTCCCGCTTGCGCGGGAATGACAAAGTACGTCTCCTCAACGGGAGTGCGTCGTCTTCGCCCAGAGCTGCTCGACCTTCTCCTTCATCATCAAGGCCTCGCGCCAGCGGTCGGTCGTGTCGTTTCCGTCCGGGCCAGTGATCGCGCAGGGCACTTCGGGCCGAGTTTCGCAGGTGAAGGCGATCGCCGCCTCGAGATCGGCGACGCGGAGCATGTGATTGTCGATCTTCCGAAACAGCGGTTGGGTCACCACGGCTATTTGTCCTTGAGCAGTGTCATTCCCGCGAAAGCGGGAATCCAGGCTGCGCCGGCCTCGAGCGCGGAGCCGCTGGATTCCCGCTTGCGCGGGAATGACAAAGTACGTCTTATCAACGGGAGTGCGTCGTCTTCGCCCAGAGCTGCTCGACCTTCTCCTTCATCATCAAGGCCTCGCGCCAGCGGTCGGTCGTATCGTTTCCGTCCGGGCCGGTGATCGCGTAGGGCTTCGGGCCGAGCTCGCAGGTGAAGGCGAGATCGTCGTTCGGTCCTGCGCGCCTGCGCCAGCTGCGGAAACCGTAATCCCACCAATCGAGGAAGAGATCGAGCCACATCCTGTGATGCGGGAAGGAAATCTCGATCTGCACTTGCTCGCGGCTCGCGACGCGGCCGTGAAAGGCCCAGGACTTGTCGAGAATGCGATGGATCAGCGCGTGGTTCTCGTCCGAAACCGGCCAGGCGAATTCGCGGCCGACGAGGAAATGCGACAGGTCGGCGAGCAGCTTCAAATCCGGGAAGCAATCGAGAAGGTCGAGCGTGAAATAGAGGTCGGTCGTCATCCTGTCGCGATGCGTCTCGATCAAGACCGGGAAGTCGACCTGTTCGGCAAGGCGCCGCCAGCCTTCGAGGAGCGGGACGCAATCCTGCAAGCGGCGCGGCCTCACGTCCGGCTGGATGTCGAGATGATGGACGCCGAACTCGGTCGCAATGTCGAGGACCGGCTTCAACTCGTCGACGTTCTTGGGAAAGCATTGGCCCTCGGCGCGCATGCCATGCGCCTTGAGCAGCCCGGCGAGGCGCTTGACGAAATCGCGATCGCGATAATCGGCGCTGATTCCGGCGAAACCGGCTTGGGCGATCATCTCGATATTCTCTTCAAGCGATCGTTCGAAACCGTCCGTGTGACGGCGCTCCATCGCCCAGAGAGACTGAAAGATCGAAAGCGTCTGCATCTGCGTCCCCTCCCGCCGGCGCCTGCGGTCGCTTGAACACGCGCGGGCGAACGGAGCATAGCGGAGCGACGCGCCTCACTCCACTGTCGCCGCCGACGCAAGCGCGTATCGATTCCGATCGACGGAGCTTCGGGCCGCGCGCGCGATCAGCGCGCTGTCGCCGAATTCGTGGCCGCGGAAATCGCCGGCGATGAAGGCGGCGGACATGCGGTCGAGCGTTGAATCGTCGGCGAAGGCGCGGAGCAGTTCGAAATGGCTCTCGCCGGGCTGATGCGCGCCGGTGAGCAGCGCGTCGACGACGCGAAGAGAGGTCCCGCGCGCGATGCGGCCGCGCGCGACGCCGTCGCCGGCGCCAACGACGCCGCTCGCATCGGCGGCGGCCTCGAGCGCGCGCACGACGCTCGTGCCGATCGCGACGACGCGACGCTCTTCCGCTTTGGCGCGCGCGATCGCCGCCGCGGTCCGCGCCGGGATTCGGTACGCCTCGTCGAGCGGCAGGCGCCGATCGAGCGCGGAATCGCCGGTCGAGGAAAGGCCCGCCGCATGGCTGAGCGTGGCGAAGCCGACGCCGCGCTCGCGCCAAGCGGCGAGCATCGCCCGGTCGAGCGCATATCCCGCGGACGGCGCTTCGAAGGCGATCGGCGCGGCGGCGATGCGCGTCCAGACGTCCCAAAGCGCGAGCGGCGACGGAAGATGGGCGTATTGGATCGGCCGGCCGTGACGGGCGAGGCCGGCGACAATTGCGTCGCGGCCGCCGAGGAAGCGCAGCGCGACCAGCCGGGAATGGTCGAGTACGTCGTCGATAATGGCGTGGAGCGGGCCGAGGGCGAGCCGGTCGCGCGCGGCGAACGGCGGCGGAAGCGGCCGGTCTTCCGTACGCGTGCGCCAATCGCCCGCGCCGAAGGCGACGGCGACGAAACGGGTCGGATCGCCGAGCCTGATCCAGCCGGCAAGGCGAATCTCCATCGGCGCGCCGCTCGCGACATGCGTTCCTTTGAGGCTCGCCGGCAAAGTCGCGGCGTCGTTCGCCACGACCAGGTCGCCGGGCGTGAACAAGTTGGCGAGTTCGGTCCGCGGCGCGCGCCGCATGCTCCCATCGGAACCGACGATCAGCAGCTTGCCGCCGCGGCGATCGAAACGCTGGGCGGCGATCATGCGCGTGATCCGACAGGACGGAAGGCCTCTCGGCCGTGGCGCAGCGACGCTCTGATCGCCTCGGCGATCTCCGCGGCCGCGTCCTCGGGCGGCTTCAGCGTCGATGGATCGGTCTCGGGAGAAGCCAAGGCGTGCAGCGGCGTATCCATGTCGCCGGGATCGAGCGAGAGAAAGCGAACGCCGTCGTCCTTCTCCTCCTTGTCCCAGATCGCGGTCAGGTGGCGCAGCGCCGCCTTGCTCGCGCCATAGGCGCCCCAGCGCGGGTACGCCGCGACCGCGGCGTCGCTGGAAATATTGACGACGACGGCGCCGCGTCCGTCCCGCGCCGAAGCGGCGAGCGCGCCGAACAAAGCGCGGGTCAGGCGAAAAGCGCCGAGGACATTCACCGCCAAGGCCTGCTCCAAGTCCTCGCATTCGGTGTCCGAGAGCAGCGCGAGCGGTACCGGGCCAAGGCTCGAAGCGTTGTTGACGAGGACGTCGGGCCCGCCGAGATGGGTCAGGATTTGCAGCGCGATCGGATAAATATCGTCCTTGCGGCCGACATCGCCGACAATTCCGTGGGCGCCGATCTCTTGCGCGGTCCGCTCCACCGCCGCGGCCGTGCGGGCGACGAAGGCGACGCGGGCGCCGCTTCGCGCGAAGAGCCGCGTCAGCGCCAGGCCGAGGCCGGACGTCCCGCCGGTGATCGCGACGCGAAGGCCTTCGAAATCATTCTCGCTGCGCATGGGATGACGCTCCTGAAACGAAGAGCGGTTGGCCTACAAGTTAAAGTAAACTTGAAGTCAAGCGGGATTCGTGCTTCGCTTTTTTCCATGGAGACGGTCCTCACGATCGGCGAGACCGCGCGGCGCAGCGGCGTCGCCGCCTCGGCCTTGCGCTTCTACGAAGAGAAGGGGCTCATCGCCTCGGAGCGGGCGGGCTCCGGCCATCGCCGCTATCCGCGCTCGAGCTTAAGGCGCATCGCCTTTATCGTCTTCGCGCAGAAGATCGGCCTGAGCTTGGAGGAGATCGCCGCGGAGCTCGCCAAGCTGCCCGCCGGCCGCACGCCGACTCGCGAGGACTGGGCGAAGCTGTCGGGCGCCTGGTCGAAAAGGATCGATCAGAAGATCGCCGAGCTGCAGCGCCTCAAGCTCGGCCTCGACAAATGCATCGGCTGCGGCTGCCTGTCGATCGACAAATGCCGCCTCGCCAATCCCGCCGACCAGGCGGGGCGCAAAGGGCCGGGGCCGAGGTACTGGATGGGGTGAGCTTCACGTCCGCGCAGCGGGAACGGGGCGACTGCCCGGCGGAGCAGCGCCGCCCGGCGTCGCCATGCATTGCAGCTGAGGCCGCCGACTCTAAAGCGGGTTGCTTTTGAGTAGACCAATCGTCATTGCGAGCGAAGCGAAGCAATCCATTCGTAAGGCTCAGCCCTATGAATGGATTACACGGTCGCTTCGCTCCTCGCAATGACGGCCCCAGCGATTCAGCCTAAACGCAATTCGCTCTAGTCTTCCGTACCCGTCAAGCCCTGCGCAGCCCCTCATCCGGCGCTTCGCGCCACCTTCTCCCGCTTTCGCGGGGAGAAGGGAGTACCCCGGCGCCGCGCCCCTCACCCCGCCTCGAGCAGCTTCACCGCCTCGTCCCGCTCGAAAAGGTACAGAAGCGCCCGCAGCGCGCGTCCGCGCTCGCTGGTCAAGCGTGGGTCCGCCGCCAGCGCAGCCTGCGCCTCGTCACGCGCCAACGTCAGCAGCTTGGCGTGCAGATCGAGTCGCGCCAGGCGAAAGCCGGGCGCGCCGGCTTGGCGCGCGCCGAGCACATCGCCCTCGCCGCGCAGGCGCAAATCCTCTTCGGCGATGCGGAAGCCGTCCTCGGTCTCGCGCAGGATTTCGAGCCGCGCCCGCGCCGCCTCGCCGAGCGGCGCCTTGTAAAGCAGAAGACAGCTCGACTTGCCGGCGCCGCGGCCGACTCGGCCGCGCAATTGATGCAATTGGGCGAGGCCGAAGCGCTCGGCGTGCTCGATCACCATGATCGTCGCCTCGGGCACGTCGACGCCGACCTCGATCACCGTCGTGGCGACCAGCACCTTGGTCTCGCCGCGGGCGAAGCGCTCCATCGCCGCATCCTTCTCCGCGCCCTTCATCCGGCCATGGGCGAGGCCGACCTTGCCGCCGAAGAATTCGCGCAAATTCGCCGCCCGCTCCTCGGCGGCGGCGACGTCGAGGGCTTCGCTCTCTTCGATCACCGGACAGACCCAGTAAGCGCGCGCGCCTTTCCTGATCGCGCGGCCGATCGCCTCGATCACGTCCCCCAAGCGGTCGAGCGGCATCGCGCGGGTGTCGATCGGCACGCGGCCGGGCGGCTTTTCGGTGAGAGCGGATACGTCCATGTCGCCGAAAAAGGTCAGAACCAAGGTACGGGGGATCGGCGTCGCGGTCATCACCAGGAGATCGGCCGCGTCGCCCTTGCCGGCCAGCGCCAGGCGTTGATGCACGCCGAAGCGGTGCTGCTCGTCGACCACGGCAAGCCCGAGATCGCGGAAGGCGACGCTCTCCTGAAACAGAGCATGCGTGCCGACGACGATGTCGATCTCGCCGGCGGCGAGCGCGGCGAGCGCGCGGTTGCGCTCGCTCTGCTTGTCCCTGCCGGTGATCAGCGCAATGCGCAGATCCGCGCCGAGCGCCAGCGGCTGCATGCGCTCCAAATGCTGGCGCGCCAGAATTTCCGTCGGCGCCATCAACGCCGCCTGCCGTCCGGCTTCGACGACATGCGCCATGGCGAGGAGCGCGACGATAGTCTTGCCCGAGCCGACGTCGCCTTGCAGCAGGCGCAGCATCCTCTTGTCGGAGGCGATATCGGCGCGAATTTCAGCCAGCGCTTTGCTCTGCGCGCCGGTCAGGCGGAAGGGCAGGGCGGCTTCTATCCGCCTTGCGATTCGTCCCTCGCCGGCGCTGCTGCGGCCCTTCAACGCGCGCATGCGGGCGCGTACCATCAGCAGCGCCAGCTGGTTGGCGAGAAGCTCGTCGAAGCCGAGCCGCGTCGCCGCCGGGCCGGCGGCGTCGATATCGGCCGGCTGCTGCGGCGAATGCAGCGCATGCAGCGCGTCGGCGAAGCTCGGCGCGCCGAGGCGGCGAAGGGTCGCCGGGTCGGTCCATTCCGGCAGGCTGGGCAGGCGCTGCAGCGCGGCTTGGGCGGCGCGGCCGACGACGCGCGGAAAAAGCCCTTCGGTGAGGCCATAGACCGGCTCGACCGGCGGCAGCTTGGCGAGCGCCTCCTCGTCCATGACCTTGTCGGGATGGACCATCTGCAGATGGCCGTCCCACAATTCGAGCTTGCCCGACACCCAGCGTGTCGCGCCGATCGGCAGCGCCTTCTTGATCCACTCGGTATTGGCGAGAAAGAAGACGAGCTCGACGTCGCCGGTCTCGTCCTCGACGAGAACCTTGAACGGCGCTTTCGAGCGCGGGCTCGGCGGCGGCCGGTGCTCGACGACCTTCACTTCGAGCGTGGCGATCTGATTCCAGACCGCGTCGCGGATTTTCGGTCGCGCGCGCCGGTCGAGCGCGGCGTAGGGCAGGTGAAAGAGCAGATCGACGACGAGCGCGCCGCGGCCGTCGCGGCCGAGCAGCCGATCGAACAGCTTGGCGTTTTTCGGGCCGACGCCGGGCAGGGTCGCGACCGGCGCGAAAAGCGGGTCCAAAAGGGCGGGACGCATGGCGCTGTTATAGCCGAGGCGGCGGCGCGGCAAGAATGGGCGCGGATGGAACTCCGCCGCTCCGAGCGGCTTATAAAATTCGGCGGGCGGTTTCAGGCTCGCGGTCAGCGGCTCTCGCCACGATCGACGGAGGCTCACAATGGCCAAGGCCAGCAAGACGCATAGCGGCCCAGGCGCCAAGGGCAAAGGCGCCGGCGTCGGCGCCATGACCGACCTGCCGAAAGACAAGATTGAAGAAAATATGACGCTGTCGAACCGCGACAAGTCGCGCCACTCAAGAGAGCGCGGCCTCGACGGCAAAGAGATTCAGACCGAGCAGCTTCAAGATCACGCCGGCAGTCGCCTCGAGGACGACTAGGCTCGCCGGGCGTCAGCCACGCCGGCGATCGAGGCGTTGCTCGTCCGGGCCGACCGAAAGGTTCAGCCCCGACGCTGATCGTGGGCGACATCAGCTCGGGAGCAAACCAGGCGCTCGAGCTTCGCGGCCAAGCTTCGCGGCTACGTACTCTTTCTTTCAGGTCGAGACCGATTGCCTCGCCGAGCAACAAAAGCAGCCGGCCGAGCTGGGCCTACCCGCGCGGCCGCCGCACCGTCGCCTCTTCCCGGATGAACTCGTAGACCGACTGCGCCGCCGGCGAGAGGGCGCGATTGCGCACCGCGATCAGGCTATAGGGCTGGACGACGATCAGCCGCTGGGTCGGCAGAATCTCGACTGGTCCGCCGCCGCTCGAGCTTTGCGCCATGAATCTCGCAGCTTCGACCGAGATCGGCGCGATGGCGTTCGATTTGGCCACCATGATCATGGTCATGAGCAGCGACGTCGTGTTCGACAGGCGCTCCGGCATTGGCACGTTCTCGGCGAGGAACATCGTCTCGATCGTGCGCCGAAGCGGCGTGCCGCGCGGCTGGATCACCCATTCGTAGGCGCCGAGATCCTTGACCGAGACCGGTCCACGGCCGGCCAGCGGATGGCCGCGCCGCACGATCAGGCAGGCTTCCTCGACGCCGATCGTGTAGCAGTTGAACAGTCGCGGATTGAGGTCGTCCGGCACGCGCGCGATGATGAAATCGAGCCGTCCGGCGAGCAGGTCGCGGGCCAGCACGTTGCTGGCGTCGATTTTGATCGTCAGCTCGATCCGCGGATGAATGGCGCGCAGCTTGGCGATGGCCGGCGCGGCGAGGTCGATGCCGGCCCGCTGACCGAGCCCAGAGCGGCTGCGCCGGCGCGGCCATCGCGCAGATCGGCGATTTCCCGCTCGGCCTGGGCCAATTGCAGCAGGACCGAGCGCGCGTGGCGGGCGAGCGATTGGCCGAGCGGGGTCAAGCGGACGCCGCGCGCGAGGCGCTCGCAGAGCGGAGCGTTCAGCAGCGCCTCCATCTCGGCGATCATGCGCGAGGCGGCGGGCTGCGAGATGTTGGTCGCCAGCGCGGCGGCGCTGACCATTTCATGCTCTTCGAGCGCGACGATCATGCGGAGGTGCGACAGTTTGAGCCGATGGCCGGGCGTCGCGCTTTGGCTCGGCGCCGCCTCGTCGATAGCCTGGCTGAGCCGCTCCCTCAGATCGTCCATAACCGCCCCGGAGATTGCCGATCTATACCAATTATGGATAGATCGCGATTGTCATATTATTTGACTGTCATAGGAAATTCCACCAGCATGCTTGCCAAAGAGCGAGGCGGCTGAGGCGTTTGCGGCTGCGGCCGGCCGCCAAGGGACGGATTCGAGGAGAGGGCCTGCAGATGACCGCCGCGATGGCCGAGAGCGCGTCCTTCGCGAATATCGTCCGCCTGGCCGGCGTGCAGAAATATTTCGGCGCCGTGCATGCGCTGCGGAACATCAATATGGCCGTCGGCCGCAACGAAATCGTCGGGCTGATCGGCGATAACGGCGCCGGCAAATCGACCTTGATCAAGACGATCACCGGCGTCCACAAGCCGACCTCGGGCCGCATCTTCGTCCGCGACAAGGAGATCGACCTCGACGCCTATTCGGTCGGCAAGGCGCATGATCTGTCGATCGAGACGGTGTACCAGGATAAATCGCTCGGCGAGAAGCAGCCGCTGTGGCGGAATTTTTTCGTCGGCCGCCAGATCGTCAACCGCTTCGGCTTCATCGACGTGAAGAAGGAGAAGGAGATCGCCAACGACATCCTTCTCAATACGATCGGCTTCCGCGGCGTCGGCATTTCGGTCGATTCGACCGTGCAACTCCTCTCGGGCGGCGAGCGGCAGGGCATCTCTATCGGCCGCGCCATGCATTTCAATTCGGATTTGATCATCCTCGACGAGCCGACCGCGGCGCTCGGCGTCAAGGAAGTGAGGAAGGTCCTCGACTTTGTCCGCCGCATCAAGGAATCCGGGCGCGCCTCGATCTATATCGAACACAATCTCGCCCATGTGCACGAAGTCGCCGATCGTCTCATCGTGCTCGACCGCGGCGAAATCGTCGCGGAGATCCGTCCGTCCGAGATGACGGTCGCCGAACTCACCAAATACCTGATCAATATCCAGCACGAGCGCTGAAACATGAAAACCGCCGCGCGCTCCCGCTTCGCCCGTATCGAAGGCCTGCCGATCATCGTCGTCTCGGTCCTGATCATCGGCCTGTTCATGATCACGGCGCCGAGCGTGTTCTTGCGGCCGGAAATCTACACCTCGACGATGCTGTCGACGGCGCCGCCGCTGATCCTGCTGGCGACGGGCTTGACCTTCGTCATCGCCGCCGGCGAGATCGATCTTTCCTTCCCGTCGATCATCGGCTTTTCCGGCTGCGCCTTCGCCATTCTGTTCAAGCTGCATGGTCTCGGCTGGATCGCGATCCTCGCAGCGCTCGCCGCCGGCGTGCTGATCGGCTTCATCAACGGCGTGCTGGTCGCCAAGGTCGGCATTCCGTCCTTCATCGCCACGCTCGGCACCGGCTTCTTCTGGAACGGCATGGCGACCTTCTGGTCGGGCGGAAAATCCTACGCGCTGCGCGGCGTCGAAGACACCAGCGTGTACCAGATCTTGGTCGGCAATTTGCCGATCGGCGATCCCGCCACCTATGTCTGGTACTCGCAAATCTCCGTGCAAGCGGTCTGGATGGCGGCGATCGTCGTTTTCCTGTGGTTCGTCCTGAACCGTCACCGCTTCGGCGAGCACATTCTGTTCATCGGCGATTCGAACGATGTCTCGCGGGTCGTCGGCGTCGATGTCGATTGGGAGAAGATCAAGCTGTTCACCATGATGGGCCTGCTCGCCGCGATCGCCGCGATCATGCTGACGCTCGAGAACCGCAATTATTTCGGCAATCAGGGGCAGGGTTATCTGCTCACCGCCATCGCCGCGGTGCTGATCGGCGGCACGTCGATTTTCGGCGGCAAGGCGACGATCGTCGGCACGGTTTTCGGCGCCGTGCTCATCTATCTGATGGAGCCGGGCCTGGTCGCCGCCGGCGCGACGGCCGAGACGGTGCAGATCATGCGCGGCCTGGTCTTCCTCATCGCCGTTATCTTCTACCTGTTCATGGACGAGCCGGCGCGGCGGCGCGCCCTGCTGGCGCGGTTCATGATCAGAACGAGTTCCGGTCCGGCCAAGCCGGCCGGCGAACGCCCCGCCCAACCGACGCGGGGTTCGTAATCGAGGCCATGCGGCCTCGGGCTTAGGGAGGGAAAGAATGAAGTTGCGACATGTGCTACTCGCCGGGGCCGCGGCCCTGAGCCTTGGCTGGGCGGCCGCCGCGCAAGCCGCGGACGCGCCCGGCAAGGGGGTCACCATCTATATGCAGATGGGCGGCAATCCGGGCGACGGCGCGACCTTGGCGCGCCAGACCGGCGCGGCCGCGGCCGCGACGGCGCTCGGCGTCGACAAGCTCAACCCGCAATTCTCGGCCTGGGCGCCCGAGACGATGATCGCCCAGTTCAAGGAGGCGCTCGCGGCCAAGCCGTCCTGCATCGTGATCATGGGCCATCCCGGCTCCGACGCGTTCGCGCCGCTGGTCAAGCAGGCGGTCGATCAGGGCATCGTCGTCACCGACGGCAATTCGCCGCTGACCCCCTTGCAGAAAGAGTACGGCACCAAGGGCTTCGGCTATGCCGGCGTCGACCTCTACGCCGGCGGCTCGCTCACCGCACAGAACATGATCGCCGACGGCCACCTCAAGGCCGGCGACGAGGCCATGGTCTATGGCGTGTTCAGCCAGGCCGAGCGCGGCCAATCCGAGAAGGGCCTCGCCGACACGCTGGAGAAGGCCGGCCTCAAGGTCGACCGGCTCGAGATCACGCAGGAAGCCAATTCCGACGTCTCGCTCGCCGTGCCGATTCTGACCGCGTACGTACAAGCCCATCCCAATCTGAAAGCGATCGGCACTCAGCATGGCGGCATCACCGGCATTCTCGCCGACGTGCTCAAGAAGGCCGGCAAGAAGCCGGGCGACATCACGGTCGGCGGCATCGACCTCGCGCCAGCGACGATCGACGGGCTGAAGTCGGGCTATGTCTCGGCGACGCTCGATCAGCTCCTCTATCTGCAGGGCTTCGTGCCGGTCCTGCAATGCGTGCTGACGTCGAAATACAAGATGCCCGGCCTGACGCTGAACACCGGCGCCGGCGTCGTGACGCCGCAGACGATCGGCGGCCTGGTCAAGCTGATCGAAGAAGGGATCCGCTGACGCCATCCTCCCCCGCGAAGCGGGGGAGGGGGACCGGCCGAAGGCCGGTGGAGGGGGCCTGGGGCCTGGGCGGTTCAGGATAAAGTCCTGGCTCGGCAGCCCCCTCCACCGCGCTGCGCGCGGTCCCCCTCCCCCGTCTTCGACGGGGGAGGATAGTACGTCGCCTTAAGGCCCTTTCTCGACGATCTCCATCGCCAGTTTCGCCATCAACGGCACGGCTTCGCCCAGCATGCGGCCGCGCAGGGGGTTGGAGGCGTTGCCGTCGAGCGCGCGCTTGTAGACGCCTTGCGCGATCGCGGCGTAGCGGAAGAAGCTGAAGGCGAGCAGGAAGGGCCAATCCGGCACGCCGCCGATGCCGGCGCGCCGGCAATAATCGGCGACGTACTCTGCTTCGGTCGGAACGCCGATCGCCTTGCGGTCGATCCCGCCGAGCCCCTTCGATTCGCCGACGCGCGGCGGCTCGCCGTAGGCGTTGGCGGCCGGCAAACGCCATTGCATGCATTGATAGGCCAGATCCGCGAAAGGATGGCCGAGCGTCGAAAGCTCCCAATCGAGCACCGCGACCAGCTTCGGCTCGTCACGATCGAAAATCATGTTGTCGATGCGCCAGTCGCCATGGACCAGGGCGACGCGGCCGTCGTCGGCTGGAACGTGGTCGGCGAGCCAGGCCATGAGGCGATCCATGTCGGCGATCGTACCTGTCTCGCTCGCCCGGTATTGCTCGGTCCAGCGCTGCAATTGCCTGGCGAAGTAGCTGCCGGGCTTGCCGTAATCGGCAAGGCCGATTGCGGCGACGTCGATTTTGTGCAGATCGGCGAGGCCTTGCGCCATGGCGGCGAAAATCGCGGCGCGCGCTTCGCGCGGCAGTTCGGGCAAGGCCGGGTCCCAGAAGATGCGGCCGTCGACATGCTCCATCAGATAGAAGGCCGAGCCGATGACGGCGTCGTCTTCGCACAGCGCGATCGGCCGCGGCGCCGGGAAGCCGGCCTTCTGCAACGCGGAGAGGACGCGGAATTCGCGATCGACGGCGTGAGCAGACTTCAGCAGCTTGCCCGGCGGCTTGCGACGCAGGACGTACTTTCGATCCGGGGTCTCGATAAGATAGGTCGGATTGGATTGGCCGGTCGGGAACTTCGTCGCGACGGCGGGGCCGCGAAAGCCGGGCGCATGGGCGCTCGCCCAGGCTTCGACGGAGGCGACGTCAAGCGGCAGAGGGGCGGGGGCGGCGGTCATCGCGCAGATGTCATTCCCGCGCAAGCGGGAATCCAGGAGCGCCGGCGCTTGCAGGAAAGGCTGTCATGGATTCCCGCTTGCGCGCAGGGCTGTCCGGGGAAAATGAGGGCAAATTTGACGCCCGGAGCGCGCCCGTCGCGAAACAAGGCGATATCGAGTTTATTCGCGGGCTTCTGACGAGCGAGACTCAGTAACGAGCGCGCTCGAGAAAGCAAATCTCGAACACCGCGCGGCCATCGAGGCGGGCGCGCCTCAAGGCCAAGCCGGCTTCGCCGGTCGCTCCGCTCCGCTTCGCGAGTCTTGACCCGCGCCCGCCTCGATGGCCTTTTTGCAACCAAGACGTTTTGCTGACCGAAACGGCCGAACGGCCGGCTTCGGCAGCAAAACGTCTTGGTCGCCAATAGCCACGCCGAGCGATCGGCGTCACCCGAAGGGGCGGAGCGCAAGCGAAGCACCCGCCATGGCGCCGCGCGGGCGGACATCGTGTTGCGCGTACCTTCGAGGCGCCATGGCGGGTTGACGGCGATCGAGCGGCGTGGCCCCGCGGTGTTGAAAGCAAGCCAAATCGCCGGACGGAGGCGCAGTCCTTTCCCCGGACAGCCCTGCACGCAAGCGGGAATCCAGGAGCGCCGGCGCTTGCAGGAAAGGCTGTCATGGATTCCCGCTTGCGCGGGAATGACAGCGCGGCTTTTTGCTATCATGCGACCACGTGTTGAAAACATCTCTAATCCGCCGGCTGGTTCGAATAGCGCTTCAGCTCGGTCTTGGCGATCACCCGCCGATGCACGGCGTCGGGCCCGTCGGCGAGGCGCAGCGTGCGCACATGCACCCACATGTCGGCGAGCGGCGTATCCTGGCTGACGCCGGCGCCGCCATGCATCTGCACGGCTTCGTCGATGACTTTCAGGGCGACGCGCGGCGCGATCACCTTAATCTGCGAGATGAGCGGCGCGGCGGCGCGGACCCCTTGCGTGTCCATCGCATAGGCCGCCTTCAGACATAGGAGCCGCGCCATCTCGATCGACATGCGCGCTTCGGCGATGATGTCGTAATTGGCGCCGAGCTCGATCAGCTTGCGGCCGAAAGCTTGGCGGCTCACCGCGCGCCGGCACATCGCTTCGAGGGCGCGCTCCGCCTGGCCGATCGCGCGCATGCAATGATGGATGCGGCCCGGCCCGAGGCGGCCCTGCGCGATTTCGAAGCCGCGGCCGCGGCCGAGAATGATCGCGTCCTTCGGGACTCGCACGTCCTTGAAACGGATGTGAAGATGGCCATGCGGCGCGTCGTCATGGCCATAGACTTTCATCGCGCGCAGCTTCTCGATTCCCTTGGTCGCGGCCGGCACGAGCAGCATCGAATGGCGCCCGTGGCGGCTCTCTGCGTCAGGATCGGTCAGCGCCATGACGATGTAGAGCGAGCAGCGCGGATCGCCGGCGCCGGACGACCACCATTTCTCGCCGTTGAGCGCCCATTCGTCGCCGTCGAGCTTGGCCTCCATCGCGATGTTGGTCGCGTCCGACGAGGCGACCCCGGGCTCCGTCATCAGATACGCCGAGCGGGCGCGGCCGTCGAGCAAATCGGGCAGCCAGCGCGCCTTCTGCTCGGGCGAGCCGAAGCGTTCGAGCACCTCCATATTGCCGGTATCGGGGGCCGAGCAGTTGAAGACTTCGGACGCGAGCGGCGACCAGCCCATCTCCTCGGCAAGGTAGGCGTATTCGACCGTGCTCAGGCCGTACCCCTTGTCGGAGCCGGTGAGCCAGAAGTTCCACAGGCCCCTGGCCCTGGCCTTGGCCTTGAGGTCCTCGCGGATTTCGATCATCCGCGGCGTCGGCTGGAAGCGATCGCCATTGCGGCCTACTTCGGCTGCGTACTCTTCTTCGACCGGCATGATCTCGTCGCGGACCATGGCGCGCACCGCCGCGACAAGCGGCTTCACCTTCTCCGTCATGCCGAGATTCACGAGCGTCTCCTCCCTGTCGCAGCAGTTGAGCCGCATTTCCGATGGCGAGGCAAGGCGCCTCCGCCTCGCCCGCTTCGCTGGCGCGACTTGCGCCCGCCAAATGATTCCAAATTTTTGTTCGTCCGAATCGGGGAATATCAAAGGGCTATGCTGCAAAAAATTTGGAAAACGGTTTTTCACAGCTCATCATCGTATATAAGATCAGTTGGAAATGTAGCATGAATTCTGGAATTCAGAAAGCCGGTTCGGCGATTATTTTACGCGGCCGTTCAGGCGTTCTTAAAAGTCTTGGCGCATCTCTTCGGGGCTTGCGAGTTCGAGGAGGCGGCGACGACTGCGCTTCATGAGTCTTTGCGCCTGCCTTGCGGCGCGGTTCTCGCCAATCGCGTCGCCAAGGCGGCGATCACCGAAGGCCTGGCCGATCCGCGCGGCTGGCCGACCGAGGCGCTCGAGCGGCTCTATGGCCATTGGGCGAAGGGCGGCTTCGGGCTGATGATCACCGGCAACATCATCGTCGACGGCGATCATCTCGAGCGGCCGGGCAACGTCGTCATCGACGGCGAGCCGTCGGCGGAGCAGATGGTGAAGCTCCGATCCTGGACCAGGGTCGCGACCCAGGGGGGCGCGCATCTCTGGGCGCAGCTGTCCCATTCCGGCCGCCAGACCCAGAAGACGGTCAATCCTCATCCTTTATCGCCGTCGGCGATCGGCGTCGGCTTGCCCGGCGGCCTGTTCGGAACGCCGCGGGCCATGACCGAGAGCGACATTGTCGAGGCGATCGAGCGCTTCCCTGTCGCGGCGCGCGCATGCAAGGCGGCCGGCTTCACCGGCGTCCAGATTCACGCCGCGCATGGCTACCTGATCTCCTGCTTCCTCAGCCCCAACGCCAATCAGCGCACGGATCTCTGGGGCGGCTCGCTGGCCAACCGCGTCTGTCTGCTTCTCGCGATCGTCTCGGCGGTCCGCGCCGAGGTCGGCCGGGATTTCCCGATCAGCGTCAAGCTCAACTCGGCCGATTTCCAGCGCGGCGGTTTCGCCCCCGCGGAAAGCGAGCAGGTCGCCTTGATGTTGGAGCGCGCCGGCGTCGATCTCCTCGAGCTTTCCGGCGGCAGCTACGAGAGCCCGGCCATGGTCGGCGAAGCGGGCGGCGGGGCGAATGTGGAGCGCCCGCCCAAGGCCTCGACCGTTGCGCGCGAGGCCTATTTCTTCGAATTCGCCCGCGCGCTGCGCCGCCGCCTGACGATGCCGATCATGCTGACCGGCGGCTTGCGCTCGCGGGCCGGCATGCAGGCGGCGCTCGACGAGGGCGTCGACGCGCTCGGCGTCGCCCGGCCGGTCTGTCTCGATCCGGGCGCGGTCGGACGTCTGCTTTCCGGCGAAATCGACGCGCTGGAAAGCTGGGAGACGCGCATCCGTCGCGAGAAGGGATTTTTCGGGGCCAATTCGCCGCTCGCGCTGATCCGCACCCTCAACAGCTTCGCGGGAATCTTTTGGTTCTACGCGCAGCTTTATCGGCTTGGCCGCGGCGAGCCTGTCCAGCCGCGGCTCCGGCCGATCAAGGCGATGCTCGAAGTGATGTCGACGGAAAAGCGCATTCTTGGCGAGAGGGTTAAATATTTGAAGACGGCGCGCCGGAGCGCGCGCCGAGACGCCGGGGCCGCGGCGCCCGCCTTCTGGCGCGACGCGGCCTAGCAGATCACCCCGCCTTGGCCATCTCCGCGGCGAGATTGTTGTCGATCTCGTTCGCCCGGATCGCCGCCGGGCGTTGGCTGAGGCGGGCGAAATAAGCTTCGAAGGCGGGGCGCTTTTCGAGCGTCCCGAACATCATGCCCCAACCGACCGCCGAGCCGACATAAACGTCCGCGGCGGTGAATTGATCGCCGAGAAGATAGGGGCCGTTGGCGACGGCTTGTTCGAGCGCGTTGAGCGTATCGGCGTAAGTCCCATAGCCGACCATGCGTTCGCGGCCCGGCGGCACGGCGAAGTTGAGCGCCTTGTTGACCAAAGCCGCCTCCAGCGGGCCGGCGGCGAAGAAAAGCCAGCGATAGTACGGGCCGCGCAGCGGGCTGTCGACCGGCGGAGCGAGGCGGGCCTCGGGAAAAGCGTCGGCGAGATAGGCGCAGATCGCGGCGGCTTCGGTGACGACGACGTCGCCATGGCGGATCGCCGGCACTTTGCCCATCGGATTGATGGCGAGGTACGAGGGCGCCTTCATGGTCGTGCCGAATTGCAGCGGCTCCGTCCGATAGGGGCGGCCGACCTCCTCCAGCATCCAGCGCGCAATGCGGCCGCGCGATTGCGGGTTGGTGTAGAGGACAAGGTCGGTCATGGCGCTCCCAGGGCAAGCTCTGTCGGGTTGGTTCAGCGAAGCGCACACGCTTCGCGGCGTCGGCTTCGAGGCGTGATGGATTGCTTGACGGCGATTATGCGTCAGATTTCCCGGAACTCAAGTCTCACGGCGAGGCAAGGCGGCCAAGCCTCATGGGATCATGTCCTCGCCTAATCGCCCTTGTTCGACGCTGTCGGCGCGCCTGTCTCGCCTTTGACGGCCGCGTCATGCTCGCCCAGCGCCGGAACCCGTCCGTACCGCCGCGGCGCGCCGACGAAGATCGGCGCCGGGGCAGGGTAGGCGACGGCGCCGCCGGGCGTCTCGACCGCGATCCGCCGCAGATGCGGATGGCGCGACAAGGCGGCGAGGTCGTTGACGCTGGCGAAGGCGATGTCGGCGGCGGCGAGCGCGGCGATCAGATCGGCGGCGTCGCGCTCGCCGAAGGCGCGCTGAACCAGCGCGTCGGTCGCCGCGCGGGCGCGCACGCGGGCGATGTTGGTGGCGAACCGTTCGTCATCCGCGCAGGCGGCGTCGCCGAGGATTGCGATACAGAATTTCCGCCATTCGCGGTCGTTCTGAATCGAGATCAGGATGCGCCGACCGTCCTTGGTCGTGAAGGCGCCATAGGGCGCGAGCGAGGGATGGGCGAGGCCGATGCGCTGGGGCGGCTTGCCCGCTTCATGATGCAGGAGCGGAACCGTCATCCACTCCGCCATGACGTCGAAGAGGGAGACGCGGATGTCGGCGCCTTGTCCGGTTTGCGCCCGCGCCAGCAGGGCCTCGAGCAGGGCGGAATAGGCGGTCGCGCCGGTCGCGATGTCGACGATCGAGACGCCGACACGCGCCGGCTCGGCCGGGCCGCCGGTGATCGAGGCGAGGCCGCTCTCCGCTTGAACCAGCAGATCGTACGCTTTGCGGTCCGCCAACGGTCCGTCATCGCCATAGCCGCTGATCGAGCAGCAGATCAGCCGGGGATGGCGCCGGCGGAGCGCCTCGACGCCAAGGCCGAGCCGCTCCATCGCGCCGCGCTTCAGGTTTTGCACGAGGATGTCCGCCGTTTCGATCAGCGCGCGCAAGGCGGCGAGGTCGTCGGGCTCGGCGAGGTTCAGCGCGAGCGATTCCTTGCCGCGATTGAGCCAGACGAAATAGCTGCTCTGCCCTGCCGCGACGTCGTCGTAAGAGCGGGCGAAATCGCCTTCGGGCCGCTCGATCTTGATCACGCGCGCGCCGGCGTCCGCCAATCGCGCGGTGCAGAACGGCGCCGCCACGGCTTGCTCGATCGCGACCACCGTGACGCCGGCGAGCGGCAAGCTGGCGTCCATCAGTAAGACCGGGGCAGGCCGAGCACATGCTCGGCAAGGTGGCTCAAGATCAAATTCGTCGAAATCGGAGCGACTTGGTAGAGGCGGGTTTCGCGGAACTTGCGCTCGACGTCGTACTCTTCGGCGAAGCCGAAGCCGCCATGCGTCTGCAGGCACGCCTCGGCCGCGGCCCAGGACGCTTCCGCAGCCAGCATTTTCGCCATGTTCGCCTCGGCGCCGCATTCCGCGCCGCTGTCGAACAGCAAGGCCGCCTGGCGGACCATCAGCTCGGCGGCGCGCATTTGCGCATAAGCTTTGGCGATCGGGAATTGGACGCCCTGATTTTGGCCGATCGGCCGGTCGAAGACGATGCGGCTGCGCGCGTATTCCACCGCCTTGGCGATGAACCATTTTGCGTCGCCGACACATTCCGCGCCGATCAAGATGCGCTCGGCGTTCATGCCGGAAAGAATGTAGCGAAAGCCTTCGCCTTCTTCGCCGACGAGATTCTCGGCCGGGATCGCGACATTGTCGAAAAAGACTTCCGTCGTCGAATGGTTCATCATCGTCCGGATCGGGCGGATCGTCAGGCCGCGGCCTTTGGCTTCGCGCATATCGAGGATGAAAAGCGAAAGCCCGTCGCTGCGCTTCTTCGCGCGCTCGCGGGGCGCGGTGCGCGCCAGCAGCACCATGAGATCGGAATGCTCGGCGCGCGAGGTCCAGATTTTCTGGCCGTTGACGATGTAGCGTTCGCCCTGCCGCGTGGCGACGGTCTTGGTCGCGCTCGTATCCGTGCCGCTGTCGGGCTCGGTCACGCCGAACGCCTGCAGGCGCAGCGCGCCGGCGGCGATGTCCGGCAGATATTTCTGTTTCAAAGCCTCGCCGCCATGCCGCAGCAAAGCGCCCATCACGTACATTTGCGCGTGGCAGGCCGCGCCGTTGCAGCCGGCAAATTGGATCTCTTCGAGGATCGCGGCCGCCGCGGCCAGCGGCAGGCCCGAGCCGCCATAGGTCTCCGGGATCAGCGCGGCGAGGTAGCCGGCTGCGCTCAAGGCCTTGACGAACTCGGCCGGATAGCCGCGCTCGCGGTCGAGTTTGCGCCAATATTCGGCGGGAAATTCGGCGCAGACTTTTCGGACGCCCTCGCGGATGTCCGGATAATCTTCTCCCGGCGGTCCTTCGCTTCGGCGCATGAGGTCCTTTCGAGTCGGCGCAGCGGCTCAAGCGCATTTTGACGGTGTCCTGGCGGCGAAGCAAATTCCCGATTTTCGCGGTCCGCGGCCGAACGTCGGATGCGCCCGTCCGAGCGCCGTTCCGCCGCCGCAATCTTCTCATGAAGGATCGCCGGGATCGAACCCGGCCGGCCGCCAATCCATAGATCAAGCATTCACGCAAGCAAGCGTTTTGAACCGGCGTCCAAGTCGATCGGGCTTTTTTGGGGCGCCGGCGCGGCTGCGCTGGAACAAAATTGCGCCGGCGAACGTTCGCCTATCCAAGTCGCGGCCCGCCTGCTACTTTAGGAGGTACGAAATGCGCCTCATTATTCTGATTATTCTCATCATCCTTATTCTTGGCGCTCTTCCGACATGGCCTTATAGCTCAGGTTGGGGATATTATCCTTCCGGCGGGCTCGGCGCGCTTTTGATCATCCTGCTGATTCTCGCGCTCATCGGAATCATCTAGGTACGTCCGCAGATGATTGATCCGCTCCGCGTCGCGGACCCGTCGGGAGCCGCAGCGCGGAGCGGTTTGGTACGTCTCAAGGAACGCCCCAGCCTACGGCGGAGCGCTGCATGGCGAACGATCCGGTCAATCCGGTCGATGCTTGTCGACCGAGGCTTTTGGCGTCCTGGCCAGCAGGCCGAGCGCGACGCCGCCGAGCGCGACGAGCGGGATCAGGCGTTTGACGCCGACGGCGCGAACCAGCTGGAGGCCCGCCGCGATCACCATCGGATCCGTCGCGGCCGCTTGCAGCGTCGACTTGGCGGCTTCCTTCGGCCGCGCCGCCCGCTGCTTCAAGACGTCGAGCCAAATCAGAAGGAAGATCGTGACGACGAAGAAAAGGCCGGCGCCGGCAAGGCACGCCCAGAACAGGCCGTAGCTGTCGAGCACCACGACGAAAGCGGCGGCGCAGAGGAAGCACAAGGTCACGAAGGCGGTGAACGCCATCGCGGCCACGACTGCATAAGCGCGCGCGGCGGAGCGCATTCCGGCTTTCATCTCGTCGATAATCTGCAACATGGGAGGTCTGCTCGCCCCTCGCGCGGCTCGCGGTCGCGCCGCGGCGCGGCGCGACCGAGCGCGCCGCCGATCGGCGTCAACGCCGCCACGTCACGCCGATGAGAAAGCCGAGGCCAAGCGCGATCGCCACCGACGCGATCGGCCTCTCCTGGATGGCCTCCTCCAGCGTGTCGCCGATCGACGCGGCCGCGTCTTGCGCGGCGCCGGCGACCGCGCCGGCTCGCTCCGTCGCATCCGACATCACCGAATCGACATTGGCGCGCGCGCGCCTCAAGCCGCGCTTGGCTTGTTTCTGCGCGAGGGAGGCCAGCGCATTGACCGCGTCAGCGATCTGCTGCGACAGATGAGCGATGTCTTCTTTCACGGCTGACATATCCTTCACGAGGCGATCATAGGCGGCTCTCTCGCCGATGCTTTCTGCGGCGTCCTGCGGGGCGTCGGACATTTTGAAGTCTCCGGAGCGAAGTCGCGCATAACAATAAACGCCGCGCCGACGCGAAATGTTCCGCCGAATCGGCGGCGCGGCTATTCCTCGGGGGCGAGGCGCTCCTTCAGGATCAATCCGACGATGAGGAGCGGGGAAGAAAGGAACGCGCCGATCGGGCCCCAAAGCCAGGTCCAGAACGCGAGCGAAAGGATGACGGCGAGGCCGTTCAGCGACAAGTGCCGGCCGATGATCGACGGCGTTATGAATTGTCCCTCGAGCGTGATCACGAGCACGAATCCGGCGAAGGGAAGAAAGCCGGCGCCGATGCTCGGCGCGGTCGCTAGGCCGACCAGCAACAGCGCCAGCGCCATCACGATCGGCCCGATGATCGGAATGAAGTTCAAGGTCGCGGCGAGAAGGCCGAGGCCGATCGCGTCGGGAGTTCTGGTCAGCAGGCAGATCAAGCCGGTGGCGACGCCCACGCAAAGGTTGATGACGGACACGGTGCGCAGATAAGAGGCGAGCCGCGCCTCGATGTCGTTGAGTATCTTGAGCGCGGTCAGCCGCGATTCGCGTTCGGCAAAGGTCAAGACCAAGCCGCGCCTCAAATCCGGCCAACTCACCACGAAGAGGAGCAGCACGACCAGAAAAAGGGGAAAGCTCGTCAATGCCGACGACAGATAAGCGATCGTCGTCGGGAGCCAGTCGAAATTCGGCTTGGGCGTCATGGGCGCCGCGCTGATTCCGAGCGCCGACTGGATGTCGCTCCACCAGGCGAGGGCGGGGTCGAAAATATGCAGCTTGTCGCGCAAGGTCACGCCGAGATCAGGGAGCTTGGCGACCCATTCCGCCAAGGGAGCGGAGACGATCGCGGCGATTGCGGCGAACAATCCCGCCGTGGCGCAGACGATCAAGATCGCCGACAGGATGCTCGGCGCGCCGAGCCGCTCGAGGAAGCGCGCCGCGGGCGACACCATGACGCCGACGACGAAGGCGGAAACGATCGGCAACAAAAGCTCCCGGCCGACGTAGAGAACAAAGCCGGTTGCGATCAAAGCGAGCGTGATTTGCGCCCAGACGGCGAGTTCGGAAAGACGAACGACCGGCGGGAGAGGGCTGTCTTGGTCGGGGATCTGCGTCATCGCGGCTGCACCCTTCGCCACTCGGCGTATCCGGGGCGCAAATGCGCTGCCGCGGGGGGATTCAAGTCAGACGAACGCGGCTAAATTCCGGCCGGACAACGCTGCGGCGCCGCCGCAGACTACATCAACCAATACGGCGTCGCCCCGTAATAATCGTAGATCCACCGAATGTTTTCCGGCGTCTCCAGTTCGAGCCGGCTGGTCGCGCTGAAGCTCGGGGCGTCGCCGAGCCTGTCCTTGTCGATCCGGGCGACGTATCCGCCGCGCGTCAAGTCATAATTCAGAAGGCGCCAAGGCACCGGATAATAACGGTCGCCGGAGCCCCGAAACCCGCGCAAGGAGAGAATGGCGTACGCGACCTGGCCGGAGAGCTTGTCGATCATCACGTCGCGCACTTCGCCGATGGGACGACCGGCGCTGTCGAACACGTCGGTGCCGGCTACTCTATCTGCGGAGATCAAAGGACGTCGCGTCGCGGGCGGAGAAATCGTGACTGATCGCATCGCTCGGCACTCGGCGCTCCAAAGCGCAACCGGCGCCGGAGCGAACTGCAACGTCGGGGCCGGGCCAAGGTTCCTCGAATCGCAGCGGCTCCCGAAGCGCCGCCGCGTCGCTCTTGCGCTTTCTCGCCGCTCGCGGAGGGCGCGCCAACGAAAGCCATCGCCGCGCGTCTTAACGCTCGTCCGAGCGGTCCGAACGAGCCTCGCTGACCCGAGCCTCCCAGCGCGTCCCTTCAAGGCCCTCGGCCGAGAGCAGTTCGGCGAGCTTGGTGCGGGCGCGATTGAGCCGGCTCTTGATCGTGCCGATCGCCACGCCGCAAATTTCCGCCGCCTCTTCGTAAGAAAGGCCGGTCGCGCCGATCATCGTCAGCGCCTCGCGTTGCTCCGGCGGCAGCTTGGCGAGGGCCTTGCGAAAATCCGCGAGCTCGAGATGGCTCACCTGATCCCCCGCCACGGCGAGCCGGCCGGCATACATCCCGTCCGTGTCCTGAACCTCGCGGGCGCGTTTGCGATAATGGGAATAATAGGTGTTGCGCAGGATGGTGAACAGCCAGGCGCGGAGGTTCGTGCCCTCCTGAAACTTGTCCGAATTGCTCCAGGCGCGCAGCAACGTGTCCTGGACGACGTCGTCGGCAAGGGTCACGGAACCTGAAAGCGACGCTGCGAACGCTCTCAGATTTGGAATTTCAGCAATCAGCGCGTCCTTGAAACTATCGGCGCTCATCATCGCTCTCTTGCGCCGGCGTGCGCTGCTCTTTCAGCTCCAACCGAGCCAAGAGTTCGAGAAACTTGTCGGGTATCGGGGCGTGGACCAGGTCGTTGTAATGCGCTTTCAACGAGCGCCCGATGGTTTCTTGAACTTTGGCGTTGGCGCGTCCGTCCCGCAAATCCCGTGAGGCTTTAACCTCATCGCCGTCATCTGATGACATCTGACCCTCTGCGACCGGCGCTCCATTTCCCGGTCTCCTTCGCCAACTCCCGGCGCGCCGCCGCGAAGCCTAGAAACCCCTCGGTAAACTCCAGAACTGGATCGAGGTTCCAGGCGCGAGCAAAAATAATTTACTTGTCCGACCGACGCGATGATGATGGATTTCAGCCCGAATGCCAAATGACCATACCGAAAGAACGGGCGCAATGACCATATCCAAAGAAATCGCGCCGCAACTTCCCTTTCTTAGGCGGTTTGCCCGAGCTTTGAGCGGCTCCCAGACAAGCGGCGACGCCTATGTCGTGGCGACGCTGGAAGCCTTGATCGAAGATCCTTCGTCCTTTCCGCGCAATATGCCGCCTCGCCTGGCGCTGTACCACATCTTTGTCAAATTGTGGTCGTCGATGACCGCCAATATGGAGCCCGGCCCGGCGCCGGAGCGGCCGGCCCCTGAAAAAAATCTCAGCCTGCTGACGCCTCTCTCGCGGCAGGCTTTTCTGCTGCGCACCGTTGAAGGATTTTCACTGAGCGAAGTCGCCGAGATTTTAGGCCGACCGGAGGCTGAAGTGACCGATCTGCTCGACGTCGCCGCTCACGAGATCACTCAGCAAGTCGCCACCGACGTACTCATCATCGAGGACGAGCCGATCATCGCTCTCGATCTCGAGGCGATCGTCCAGGATTTAGGCCACCGCATCGTCGGCGTCGCCCGTACGCGCAAGGAAGCGGCCGGCTTGATCGGCGAACATCGGCCAAGCCTCATCCTGGCGGATATTCAGCTCGCCGACGGCAGTTCCGGACTGGATGCGGTCAACGACATTCTCCATTCGACCGACGCCGCGGTGGTTTTCATCACCGCCTATCCGGAGCGCTTCTTGACCGGCGATCGGCCTGAACCGGCTTTCCTGTTGACCAAGCCTTTCGAGCCGGAGGCTGTCAAGGCCGCGATCAGCCAAGCGTTGTTCTTCGACCGCAAGGCCAGTCGCAAAGCGGCATGAGCCGCGCCGCCGGGCGTCGCGGCCCGGCGTCAGGGTCTTGTTCGGCGCGTCAGACCCAGAACGCCTGAAATCGCGAAAGCGATCAGCGCGACGATGAAGATGATCTTCGCCGCGGCCATCGCCGTGCCGGCGACGCCGCCGAAGCCGAGAATTGCGGCGACGATGGCGATGATCAGGAAAGCAATGGCCCAACCGAACATCGTTCGCTCCTTTGGCTCTTGGCGCAGGCGCGCCAATGAACGGGGCTCGGCGCATAACGTTGCGATGGCGGCGACGGTTCCAGCCCGTCGCCCGGCCTGGAGTTCAAGCCAGGTCTGATCGGTAACGTCCGCGCCGCGTTGGCGGGCAAAAGTCGGCCGGCGCCAAGGCCAAGTCGGAACATGCGCTCTGGCGTCGCGTTGCCCCGGGACCTCCAACCCCGCGCGGCGCGGATCGCCGGGTCAATCATCGAAAGGGCGTGGCGATGGGCCTGTTTTCGAAAGACATTCAGAATTTGAACGATCTCTTTGTCCATCAGCTCCAGGACATTTTTTACGCCGAAAAGGAGATCGTGAAGAATTTGCCGATGATGATCGAGAAGGCGAGCAGTCCGGAATTGAAGCAGGGCCTTTCGAGCCATCTCCGCGAAACCGAGGCTCAGGTCGAGCGGCTCAAGCAAGTTTTCGAGATGAATGAGATCAAGGCGAAGGCGATCGATTGTCCCGCCATTGACGGCATTCTCGGAGAGGCGAAAGACGTCGTCAGCGAAGCTGGCGGCGACGAAATCCGCGACGCCGCCATGACCGCGGCCGCGCAGGCCGTCGAACATTACGAAATCGCCCGCTACGGCGCGCTGGTCGCCTGGGCGCAAATGCTGGGCCGCGACGATTGCGCCGCCCTTCTTCAGGAGACGCTGGAGGAGGAGAAGGCGGCCGATAAGAAGCTCACCCAACTCGCCGCCGACCAGATCAATTTACGTGCGGCCTGATGTCGTTCCGGCGCCGATGTCGCGAGCTGCGCCGGGGGCGTCTTTTTGCGCATGAACAAAAAGGGGGCGGAACCTTGGCGCGGGTTGAACGTTCCTGGGGCGATACTGAGTCGATTTTGGGCCGAAGAGGAGGGGGCCTTTTCGGAGACAAGCGAATCGCTTGGAAGGGGCAGTCATGGAGCAAATCTTCGGCGTGATCGGCAGCGGCAGCCTGTTTCTGTCCTATTGCGCATATTGTGAAGCCCGCGACGCGCTGCGATCGACTGCCTTCGGCATCTCGCCAGGGCGGGCCAAAATCGCCGGCTTGGCCGCAGCGGGCGCGACGCTGGCGGTTGCCTGGCTCATCTGCCTGTTGCTCGCCCGGGCGGGCGGCGTCTACGATCCGAGCGCTCTTTAAGGCGGCGGCAGCCTGGTCAAGCACGGCTGCCGGCTATAAGCCGAGGGAAACGAATGAAATCGGCGCGCGCCCACTTCGCGCAAGGGGAATACGGTCCGGAGCTCCTGCGGCTGATGACCGAGGCTTTGGACGGCGCGTGGCTTCAGGCGCGCGAGATGGTGAGAGACGCCGAACTCGGCCGCTTGGTGCTGGCGAGCGCGATCATCGAGCAGGTGGATCGCGGCGTGCGAAGCCCGGAAGCGCTTATCGAGAGTGCAAAACAGGCGTTGGCGGCCGCTTTGCGCCTTTCGTGCGGCGGCGCGCCGAGAATCGCCGACGTCGCGGATTGAGCGGCCCCGCAAGGGGTCGGCGCGGGTTTCGTTTTGCCGCCCGCGACCTTAAGCCGTCCTCGCCGCCCCGCCTCACCGCGGCTTGACGTTTAGGGAGGGCGGCGCCGCTTCCGCAGAATCCGCGGCCGCGCCTTCGCATTCCCACGCGTCGATCGACGAAAAGAAGACGATCGCCGCGAGCGCGGCCAAAGAAAACCCGACGCTGCTGAGATCAGCCCATTCCAAGCCCATGAGGCCGCCGGCGATCATGCAGCAGAAGGACAGCCCGACAATGGCAGACATGAAAGCAGCCCCGAAACACCCGCCGACTCGCTCCAGCTGGCGAAAACGCGGTCAATGCGTCAGAGTTCCGCAGGTCGGGCTCGATCGCCGATCAAATCTTGCCGCGCCGCAAGTCGCATATCCGAATTTTTGCGCTGGGCGAGACGCGAGCGGCGGTCCGGCCGAGCACTTCTCAGTAAACCGTAACTGTCATTCCCGCGAAAGCGCAGGGCTGTCCGGGGAAAATGAGGGGTAAATTTAACGCCCGGAGCGCGGCCCTCGCAAACGAGGCGATATCGAGTTTATTCGCGGGCTTGTGATTGGCGAGACTCGGGAAACGAGCGCGCTCAAAGACGCAAATCCCGAACACCGCGCCGCCATCGAGGCGGGCGCGCCTCAAGGCCACGCCGGCTTCGCCGGTCGCTCCGCTTCGCTTCGCGAGCCTTGCCCGCCTCGATGGCTTTTTGCAACCAAGACGTTTTGCGGCCGAACGGCCGGTTTCGGCAGCAAAACGTCTTGGTCGCCAATAGCCACGCCGAGCGATCGCAGTCATGTCTGGACGGCGCCCCTTGATCAAGGGATTTCTTGGGGATCTGCGAACATCTCGGGACGGCGCCCCTTGATCAAGGGATTTCTTGGGGATCTGCGAACATCTCGGGTGCGGTCATGTCTTCGGCCTGTTTGCGCGGAGATACCCGCCGGCCGTGATGATTCGTCCGCTTGGCTCTTTGCCT